>PPYF01653972.1_pt1 | contig 28023 bp, 30 predicted proteins | sample 1559871 | NCBI WGS metagenome assembly PPYF01 (sample SAMN08240021, study PRJNA423297) | Human gut metagenome, whole genome shotgun sequencing project.
TTCTGCATTAAAATATCTGTAAGATAGAACGTTTATCTCTTTTACGCAAGTTTTAGGAATGTGTTTCGCAATTACCTATCTTTGCATTTTCATCCTTTTCGCGATTAAGGAATGAAATACAAATAAAAATACGGTCTGGCCATACTCGCATTAACAAAATGTTAACATTTATAAATATTATATAAATATTTCTATACATAATAAATAGTGAGTTTTTAACATTTCTAGTACTTTTTTGTTTTTTGGCACATATTTCAAGCATTATTTTGCATTACATTGAGCATTTATCTCAATACATGTCATAATATAATTTTCCGTCACAACAAAATCGGACAGCAGACAGTAATCATTCATACGCACCAGTTCTTCATCCGTGGATGATTGTGTCCCTGTCCCCTCCTCACAGTAATCAAGCCATATGCAGCGACAGTAATTGCACCTTTAAACATGGACAAAATCCAGTCCAATGCGGTCTTAATAAACTTGGCGCCAAATACGACTATTGCAGCAGCTGCCAGGAAACAGCCAATCCATGTAGACAACATACCATTCCTGCCGAAATAATACACCTTGAATATCTTATGGAATATTCCTTAGCCATCATGGTTTCGAAATAATTCATTTTAATCGGATCCACATTCCTATCTGCCATCCTTTTCATTCGTTTCATTTTGAACTTCCTGTATGACGTAAAGCAGGAATTCCTCCAGGGTAGGTATTTTCCCTCTCCGAGGTATCCGGCTTTGAAGTTTACTCACTTCCTCATTTTGTGGAGTCGTGAACGCCTGCATAATGGCTAACTCCATCCCCCTCTTAACCACCTCATCACCCACTCCATACCATCCAGCGATTTCCTTAATCAAGCTTTTCATGGTCTGCATGTTCCATCCTCCTGTGCGCATAATGTAAACACCTATATGAATTATGATTACTCACACAGGAGGTGAGTTACATGGATGAACAATATATACGCAACAGCATCACACAGCTCCGTGAGGCCAGAAATATCTCTGAACGCAAAATGAGCCTGGATCTTGGTCACAGTACCAGCTATATCCGAAGCATAACCTCTTGACGTTCCCTTCTTTCCATGGGTGAATTCCTTTATATCTGCGAATATCCTCTCGTAACGCCCATGGCGTTTTTTAATGAGGACCGGAAATATTCCCCTCTCCAAAAAAGAGCGATGGATTATATCTACCCCCTATCCGATGATGATATTCAACTAATGATTGGTTTAATTGAACGTATCAAAAGGAACCGATAAAATATCCTTCAATGCAACCCTGAAAAAATCCCTGACAGAAGATATCTTTCACATCTGCCAGGGATTAATAATTCATTTTCTTCGATATTTATTGGTGTCAAAAGGCGCCCCAGCCAAGCCGGAGCGCCTTTAATTGCGTCACTATTCGCTTAAAAATACTTCTTGCCTCCCCTTATATTAAGGGTGTTTCATACTGTCCCGCTATGTTTTACCACTTACTGAGAATCGCATAATTACGTTGTTTGCAGCTTATAGCATATTACATTTTATTACCCTTTCCTCCACAAATGGAGTCAAATTGGAGTCAGGAAAGAATCCGCTATTTTCCAAAGGAAGACACATACTGCTCCACCGCGTTCAATACTAACTCGGCAGTGTCAATTTGTTCCTGGGCTTCTTCAACGGAAGCGATATAGAACTCGCAACCTGCTCCAAGGCTAATACTGCTGTAAGCGAGTGATAGATTGAATAATACGCCCTGTTATTAGCTGCTCTGAAATGCTTGCCGATAAAATCATCTTTTGCAGTTGCCAAATCCTCCTTTGCAACTGTAAGACGGTGAAGAGCAAGGTCCCTGGGATTACCACTATTAGGCGACATACAATTCGACCCCATCATTTTTCACATTCTTATAAAAGGGGTCAGCCGGAAGCCAGTACTGGAAATGATTTACATTTTTTACAATCGGCATAATCATAATGTCATGGTCCAGGTTAAAATCAAAGGTTATATCAGAAACCATACGCCCTTTCTGTTTTATGGTATCCTCCGTTGAATCCACCAGAATCATAATATCTATATCTGAGGATTCGGTATAATCTCCCCTTGCATAGGAACCATACAAAATAACGGCCTTTAATTCACTCCCATATATCTCATGTATTCTATTCACATACTGAAAAAGCACATCTTGAGTCTGGCTTTGCAAAATACCACTTCTTCTCTGTTTTTTAGGGATATATCACAACTGTATCTATTTTCATTATATCCGATTGATAGATACCTTACAACATTTTCCTGAATCTAAACAGAAAAATATCAACTGATTCTCAATCTTCCTTTAAGAGCCTCCATTGTAACCTCTATATCCTTCCTTGAATAATGGTTATATACGTCCATAGTAATCCTTATATCGGAATGGCCCATTGATGCTGTATGCAACTGCCGCAAGGATTGATGAACTCCTTTCGCTCAGGATAGGGGATATTTATTTCAATTCACAAAAGCCATATGCAGTTATAACCGGCAAAGGCGGGAAAATCCGGACGCTTTACCTGCTGCCGAAGGCTGTCAGCTTTTTGGATCTCAAAAGTGGAGTGTGGCGTGTGTTATGGATATGTGAAGCATTGCAGAACAATTCTCAAAGCTCTTATCCTTTTCTTTGACGCAATCGGTATCCATGCTCCGGAAGAAGTAAGTTACACCCATTTAGAGCGGTTCATCAATTCACTGGTTGGCTGGTCCGCTTCCACAGTACGCAGCAGAATCAGCCTGGTACGCATGTACTTTCGTTTCCTTTTCCTGAACGGCGATATCAAGGAACCGATTGCGGAAAAACTGCCTGGCGGCCTTACACCCCGTGGACGTACAAAACTCCCAACTGTATGGCAGGAGGACGAAATCAACAAACTCCTTGGAAGTATCGACCTTACAAATCCGAATGGGAAACGTAACTACGCCATGCTGCTCCTGGCCGCACGTCTTGGCCTGCGCATAGGGGATATCCGGGAACTGAAGCTTTCAGACATTGACTGGCAGGCGTGCACCCTGACTATTATACAGAACAAGACGAAGGAGCCGCTGACACTGCCTGTCCCCGATGATGTGGGCTGGGCAGTCATTGACTATCTAAAGAATGGACGCCCCGTCACGGAAAGCAAAAATGTTTTTGTCCGGCATGTTCCGCCTTATAACAGCTTTGCCATCACAAGCAGCCTGCACAATATCATGACCAAAGCACTGTCCGATGCTGGGATTACATACCGCGGTAAGCCCAGCGGCTTTCATACATTAAGGCATTCACTTGCAACGCACCTGCTTCAGGGCGGAGTGGAATCCTCTGCCATTTCTGATATCCTTGGCCACACGTCCCCGGAAACGGTTAAACATTATCTGCAGGCTGACCTCAAAGACCTTAGAAAGAGTGCGCTTGAAGTGGAGGTGAGACCATATGTTAAAGAATAGGGATGAGGCATTCACCGGCCCCCTGGCAGCACATTTTTACGGCATTGTGGAGGAACGGCACCGGATGGGTTTCAAGTTTGGAGAAGAAGAACGGCTCCTGCATGAACTGGACAGGATGAGTGTGGAGTTCGACTGCCAGGAAGGGCTTCCCGAAGAACTTGTGAGGAAGTTCATGGAGCAGAAGCCCAACTGGCATCAGGGGACACAGGAACATCATGTACAAGCCATCCGGATATTCGCATTGTATCTGCTCAGGCATGATATTCCGGCCTTTCTGGTTGATTATACAAGTGTAACTGACCTGCACGAGGATTACAAGCCATATATCTTTACCCACGAGGAAATCAACAGGATTTTTGAGCATGCCGACCATATCCGGGCCAATGGACAGCAATCGCATGTATTCTACCCTGTGCTGTTCCGTGTGCGGTATGCCTGCGCCAGGAAAACGGTCCGGTTCCTGACTGAAGAAGAGACAGAACACCTTCTTTCAGCACCGGGTCAGGATTCCAGAAAAGGAAGACGTGACACAGCACTCCTCTGCCTAGCTTTATGACAGCGCTGCCCGTGTCCAGGAACTGGCAGACTTAAGGGTAAAGGACATACGGCTTTCCGTACCGGCGCAGATTTCATTGACAGGTAAGGCACACCAAAGCAATGCACCTTACCGAGGCCGATGCAAATCCCTTCTTTATCCGCGACTTTCTGAGACATGCAGATATAAAAACTACCGGAATTTACGCAAAGGCAAGTGTTAAGATGAAGAAGGCAGCATTAGATAAACTGAATAACTCAAAGCAGGATCCTCTACCGATTCAGGCCGATGATAAAAACTGAAACGCGGACCAGATGCTGAGAAAAACCAGGGCGATGAGCCTGTACCAGGAAGGGTGTCCTTTATCCTATATCCAACAGATGCTCGGTCATGAAAACATCTCCACCACATCTGGTTTCTATGCCTTTGTAACGCTGGATACACTGGCCAAAGCAATGGAACGGACGAATCCGGAGAAGGAAAATGCAGATCACCCTTCGCACCTCCATTGAGAACTTAAAGATCGGCGAGACTTCATCCCAGTTGTCGTGCCAGAGCTTCATAGAATTCGGATATTTCGGCGTCCACTTTTCTGTCACCTTCTCCAGCGCCTCCAGGGCTTTCTCCTCGTTCGCAGCGTGGTAGATAGTTTTCAGATCTGTGGAGAATGCTTTCCGGTCTTTGTCAGAGACATATTTGAGTGTGTTGCGTACCATATGCGCGATGCAGCGCTGCTGCTCCGTCTTCGGGAATGCTGCCGATATGGCCTCCTTAATGCCCGTGAGTCCGTCTGAGCAGAGGATGAGGATATCTTTCACTCCGCGGTTCTTCAGCTCATTCAGGACAGAGAGCCAGTACTTGGAACTCTCATTTTCCCGATTTGTATACTTAAATCTTCTGGTCGATACTGGAGATATCCTTTTGCCGCTTTTTTACTACCTGTGGCTCAAACGTGGTCTTCCTGTCCTGGGGCACCTGGATGTCCCCAGCAGTCTGGATGTCATACTCCTAAATAGGCCGGAGGCCCAGGAACAGATCAAAGCCCTATCCGCACAGGGAAAAAACATAAGGGAGATATCCGCTGAAACGGGTATTCCCAAAAGCACTGTGCAGAGGCTAAAAAAGAATGTCTGATGGGCAGGTGTCCCACAATTAAAAATGGGACAGCCTGGTTAAAGTCACCCTAAAACATAGGCGGAGAAGAACCCTCTAAAAGTATCCTGATAACCAGGCTCATGGACTCTCCCCCATCCCCTCAGCTCTCTCTGAAATATTTTTAGAAAAACTAACACATTTAACTTGACAAACCCATGTAGGAAAAGAAATATTTAAATTTCCAGTTCTCTGTCAGCATTCATTTCAGTTCCCTGTTTTCATTTTTATCATAGGATTTTCTTAAAAAATTGGGGAATCTTATACAAAATGGCCCCCACAATATCGCGGAGGCCACAATCTGTTATTTTAATGCTTCATAATCAGCGTCCGTATAATCTTCTTCCAGATTCCAATTATCAAATTCCAACTCTCTATAATCCATTCCCACTGCTTCACACGCACGCTTCCATTCTGTCGTAGTATCTTCCGCAAGTTTCCGCAGTGCACTATCATAATCTGTAATGCTCCGACTCAGCACGCCCTGCATAATTGCCCCTAGGCTCGGCTGAACATCTTTTACTTCTGAATAAAATGCGTTTGCCTTTTCAGCTCTCTTTGCTATTGTCGGAACTATCTTTGCTGTTGCATTTGCAATCGTATAGTAGTCCTTCATAATAGCGTTTGTCATATACTGTTCATTAATTTCAGGAATAACTGATACAAACACACCATCCTCTACGCAACTGGACTGATATCCAAACTCCTCACTATAAAGAGCCATCAGATAATCCACCGCTTCCTGCGGATGTTTGGACTGGCTATAAAGTCCCATCCACGGGGAAAGCTCTCCCTGCTGCACATACGTGTCTTTCACACCATCAGGAACCGGAACAGCCATTACTCCATAATTCAAATCCGGATCATTAATCCCCCATTGAGAAATGCACCACATTCCTTGGCAAAGGAATCCTGCCTGTCCTTGAGCAAACAGTTCCCTCGCTTCCGGTGCGCTGATATTTACAGTATCCGGATGAATGCTTCCGTCATCTTCAAGCTGAGCAAATAACTGCATTACACCTTTTACCGCATCCGTATCATATGGGGCCATTCCTTGATCCGTCAATACTTTCTGAGTAGCCGCAATCTTGCCACCTGCCGCTGCTGCCATTGATCTGGTCAAAACATCCAAACGGTTTATCTGTTTTCCACCATCAATCAAACCGTAAACATTTCCATTTCCATATTTAGTAATTTTTTTGCATGCTTCGCGAAATTCTGAATATGTTTCCGGAATTTTATCTACTCCCGCTGCGCTAAGCACATCTTTATTATAGAAAAACAGGCACTGGATTGTAGGCATAAGCTCCGTAATCGTATACCACTGATTTCCTTTATGTGTTACACCTTCACTGAACGATTTCGGATCGAACTTTTCCGCAAAATTATCCATTACATAATCATTAATCGGCTGAAACCAATCCTCCTGAAGCGCTGTATCCAAAGTCATTCCCACCGGAATCGGGAAAAGATCAGGACCATCTCCAGATTTAATCATAGTCACAATCGTATTCTTGAATTGATCTACCGTCAACTGTGTATACTCAATATTGATATCTGGATGAACTTCCATATACTTTTTATGAAATTCTTTTCTCTGCGGAGCAGATCCGTCACTCCAATCCACAATGCGAATCGTAACTTTTCCATCCGTATTCTGATCCGCTGAAACTACCTTATCACCTACTTCTCCTGCCGTCCCCGAATTACGCACTGATGATTTTTCTTTCTTCTCATCCGTCTGAATTGTAGGCATTGCACAGCCTGTAGTGACCGCTACTGCCAAAAGTGCTGCTAAAGCGCATTGCCCCCATCTCTTCTTCATGTCCTACTCCTTTCACACTTTGTTAGTGTTTTATATATTTTTACTACTATTTTCTGCCTAAATATCTAAAATTCTTCTTTTGTCAACTCTTTACTGCACCTGCAATTCCTTCCACGAAATGGCGTTGAAGGATGATGAACAGAATGATAACAGGAATAACCGCAATCGTACCGCCCGCTGCAATTCCAGTCCAATCTACAGTATTTTCGCCTTTAAATGCATAAAGTCCAACCGCCAGTGTTCTCGAAGCAGGATTGTTTAAAGTCAATACCAACGGAAGCATAAATGCATTCCAAGTCCAAATCGTCTCCATAATTACTACAGTCGTTGCAATCGGTTTGCACAAAGGCATCATAATATTAAAGAAAATTCTGAAGAAACTGCATCCATCAATTTTAGCTGCTTCTTCCAATTCCATTGGAATAGAGGCAAAAAAGCTTGTAAACAGCATTAAGAAAATCACATGCGCTCCACCGGCCTGTGCAAGAACCAAACCTGTTTTGGTTCCCGTCAGATGCATACCCTTTACCACTTCATATGTGGGAATAATGGTACTGACCAACGGGATTGCAATGCTGCCCACAAAAATTCCCATCATCAAGTTTCTTCCCACAAATTTATAACGCCCCATTGCATAACCGGCAAGCATCGTAATAATCAGAACCAACACTACAGCAAAGCACGTCACAACTACCGTATTCAAAAAATAACTGCCAAAATTAGCTTTTACCCAAATACGTTTAATATTATCCAATGTCGGTGCTTGTGGAATCAAGCCTAAACGATTATTAAAAAACTCGTTCTGACTCTTAAATGATGCGGAAATCATCCAAAGAAACGGATAGACCCAAATCAACCCGATTGCCAGCAATACCAAATGGTTTATTCCTTTTTTTACCCAACTCATAACCTCTCCTTATCATCAATTTTTCTTATCTAGATGTACTTTGACTCCATTCAAAATCACACCCACAACAATTACCACTGCTCCGAAGAAAAGTGCTGCAGCGCTGGCATATCCCAGCCTTGGCATCCCGATTTCACTTGAAAATGCAGAGCGATAAACATAAGTTGCAATTACATCCGTTGCATAATAAGGTCCACCTTCTGTCATTGTTTTTACAATATCGAAAACCTTCAAAGAATTGATTACACATAAAGTTGCTATCACTCCCCCTACCGGAGCAATCAAAGGAAGGACAATATGAATAAACATCTGTACCCGATTTGCTCCATCTACTGTCGCCGCTTCATATACGTCCTCTGAAATACCTTGCAGGCCTGCAAGCCAATAAATCATGTATGTTCCGCAATCTTTCCAAAGCGAAATCAGCACTAACGACGGCATTGCCCAAGCAGCATTTCCAAGAAAATTAATTGGTTTCCTCAAAAGATGAAAGCTCATTAAAATGTGATTAACCGGTCCCTGCACTCCCATAATAAAAATCATGATAATACCAACCACAGATGCCGTAGTAACAACAGGAATAAAATACATGGTACGGTAAACTCCACGACCCTTTAATTTCTCATCGTTAAGCAAATAAGCAAGAATAAGCGATACGGCCAATTCCAACGGAACAATCATAACTGTATATTTAATACTATTTAAAAAAGCATTCCAAAACAGCTTATCTGTAAGCAATTCCTTATAATTTGACAACCCCACAAATCGTGCTGTCCGTGTTAATCCCGACCAGTCAAGCAACGAATACACAATACTGCAGACAATCGGATAACCCTGAAATAGAATATAAAAGATAACCGCCGCAGCCATAAAAAGCCAGCACCACGCATTTAACACTAACTTATCTTTTCTTTTTCTCTTCTGAACTCTTAATTCAAGCTCTATTGTGTTCGATTCCATAATCCCCCGTCTCCCTTCCCTATAACTTCTTTTTCCTGGTTGCGGATTCCATCGGAAGTCCCGTATCATAATCCAATTGCCGAGGCTCATATTCTTCATTCTCTCTCTGTCTTGTATACCCCTCATTATCCCAGTCTGGTACAAAATCTTTCCTCCATGGCCGCATGCGCCACTGATAACCCCTGTATAAATCTCTGGTGTTATTCATATGTTCAATCAATCTTTCATGCATGGCATTTCTGGCCTCTGCATAATTTTCATCGTTAATCAGGTTATTCATCTCATATTTATCTTTTTCCAAGTCATAGAACTCATCACTGTCCAGCAGATGAATCACCAGCTTATATCGTTTGGATATTGCTGCTCTCATAATCTGCAGCCCGCCGAACCCATCATGGTCAATCTCATATCTGGTAAACTCTGTATATACCACATCATTGATTTCTTTGGATGTATCATAAATCTGCGGAAGCATGCTTTTACCTTCCAGCAGCTTTGGAATAGGAAGTCCAAAATAATCCATTATGGTCGGAACAATATCAATATGGGATGCCATTGCATCTTCCACGCACCCACTTGCACCCCCCTTGATGATTAACGGGATGTTTGCTACTTCTTTGTACGCTGCCGCATTTTTTGAGAACAATCTATGTGCCCCAAGCATATCTCCATGGTCAGATGTAAAGATTACCATTGCATCCGGCGCTACCTCTTTAATCTTATCGAGTACCCGTCCAATCTCATAATCCACAAAAGAATTACAGCCCAGGAATAAAGACAGGCCATCAGAAGACTTATTAATCTCGTCTTTTGCGGCATGCAGTTTTTTTCCTGCCCAAAGACGCTGCATAAATGGTTTCTTAGAAAGGTCATCCTGAAAATTCGGACAATCATCAAACTTAAATCCATCATACATGTGATTAAACGGAGCCGGGCAGAGGGATGGACCATGAGGCTCATCATAGGACACACTCAGAAAGAAGTCCTTATCTTTATATGTCTCCAGATATTTAATTGCACGCTCTGAGCACCGATATGCGTAAGTAAACTTTTCTGAAAAGTCTATTTTATATGATTCTTTCGGATCTCTGGATTTTACTTTATCTTCATCACTCAACTCATCTAAATATGTTTTCATGTCATACCAGTAGTCTGGATTCCAACCTTCCGGGCAATGTCCGTTTCCAAAATAATCCGAACCGTCCAGATGCCATTTCCCAATATAGCCACATTCAATATTATTATCACTAAGTCTCTGACCTATCGTCTTTATATTATCTCCCATAGCGATACTATTGGTTACCATGCCGTTTGTATGCGGAAACGTCCCTGTAAAGATTGCACTTCTGGCCGGGCCGCATACCGGCTGACAGGTATATGCATTCTCGTAACGGATTCCCTCTTCAGCCAAACGGTCCAAATTCGGTGTATTCATCTTTGGATTACCATAACAGCCAACCATATCTTTCCTGGTTGTGTCTGTCATCAAAAAAATACATTGTCTTTTCACTTGCCGCCTCCTCTGTTAATTAAGTTTATCATGAATGATTCTGCTTATTTACGACACCAGTATAGTGCGTATAGAGCCGTATTCCCATATCTAATCATAAGTTTTACATGGACAATTCTGTTTTTATCTGTTATATTTTTTAGCAGAAGAGATTTATTATAAGGAAGAAGGAAGTATTATGATAAATGTTTCAGGTCACCTAAGAAACGAAAGACGCACAACCGGCTTCGCAGACTACTCTAGTCCACTGTCTATCAACTGTTGTGGAATGCAGATTTTCAAAACAAAAGATTACTCTCAGAACCGTTCCGCAGGCAGAGTCGATTATCAGCTCATATATATCCACAAGGGGGCCGGACACTATTATCTAAATAAGGAATGGAAAGCATTGGGGGCTGGAAATATTCTTCTCTTTCAACCGCAAGAACCCCAAACCTATTCCTATTTCGCCAAAGACCATCCCGAAATTTACTGGATTCATTTCACCGGCTATGACTGTAAGAATATCATTAAGAAGTATAACCTCCATAACTTTTATATTGGAGAACATCCCCTGTTAAAAACCCTTTTCCAAGAGACTATCATGGAATTACAACTGAAAAAGACATTTTGGGAAGATGTTGTTTTAAGCAATTTTCTTCAAATACTTGCTATCATAGCCCGGGCACATCAACAGATTCTTTCTCCTTTAGGAAATGACTTTTCTATCGATTGCCTCGTTATGCAGCTTAATCAAAAGTACAAAGAAAACTGGAATGTACAGTTAATGGCTCAATACTGCAAATTAAGTGTGGGATATTTTTCTCACATATTTAAAAAACGTATGGGAGTCGCACCTATGCGTTATCTGACTGAACTTCGAGTCAACAAAGCAAAAGAACTCATAGCTACCAATACAATGAACTTGTCCACCATTGCCCCCTTAGTAGGTTACTCTGATCCTCTTTATTTCAGCCGGGTATTTAAAAAGACTACCGGAATTCCTCCAACAGAATTCCAGCAGTCCTTGCTTGCTTCCAATACCCCTGAGTGGTGGCCCGATAGATAATTGGGTCACTATTTTTTTACTATTGTACATTCCAAACCGCTAAGGGATGGTTCCCCATCCTGCTACATATAGCTGGCTACTCCTTGTGTCTGCAGAAAATAGTCTATTAACTAATCTAAATGAGCCCCATACTGTACTTACTGGAGGAATGAAAAATGGTTTTCAGCAGCCTTGTTTTCCTATTTCACTTTCTGCCCCTGTTTTTACTGCTGTACTATATATGTCCGGCAAAATGGAAAAACGTCGTTCTGTTTGCCGGCAGCCTTATATTCTACATCTACGGCGTAAAAAATGAGCCCTAGTACTTTTTCTTATTTCTGCTGTCCGTCCTGGTAAATTACCATATCGGCCTCCTGCTGGGACGGCGCAGATGGCCTGAACGCCGGAAAAAATGGCTGATACTCGGAATCTGCTATAACCTGTTCTGGTTGTTCCTATTTAAATATTCCGGCTTTTTTGCAGGAAATCTAAATTGGATCCTCCAAAAAATAGGGATTGGATTTTCCATCCGGATTCCGGAGCTTCCACTGCCTGTCGGAATCAGCTTTTACACCTTTCAAGCCATCTCCTACCTCGCTGATGTTTACAGAAAAGAAGCCTTTCACGAAACTTCCCTTATCAACTACGGCATGTATATCACCATGTTTCCACAGCTAATTGCTGGTCCTATCGTCACTTACGCTTCCGTACGTAAGCAAATCCACCGGCGTAGCCATAACCTGAAAAATGCTGAAAACGGCTTGCGGGAATTTACGATTGGCCTGGGGCTCAAAGTTCTTCTAGCCAACCAGGTTGGGCGGCTGTGGAGCCAGGTAGGCGCCATTGGCTATGAGAGTATTTCCACTCCCCTTGCCTGGCCGCGTTCAGCTTTCAGATTTACTTTGATTCTTATGGCTACTCCCTGATGGCAAAGGGACTTGGACAATTGATGGGATTTTCTCTGCCGGATAATTTCAACTATCCGTATCTGTCCCTGTCCATGACCGAATTCTGGCGTAGATGGCACATGACCCTGGGCGGTTGGTTCCGGGACTACATCTACATCCCGCTGGGCGGCAGTCGCTGCGGCAAAGCCGCAACGATTCGCAATATGCTAGTGGTCTGGCTGCAGACCGGATTCTGGCACGGGGCAAGCTGGAATTTTATTCTATGGGGAAGTGTCATTTTCCTGCTCATGTTCATCGAGAAGATGGGACTGAAACATCTACTAGACGGCTGTCCCCTAATCGGCCATCTCTATATGATGATGGTCATCCCACTGACCTGGCTGAGCTTTGCAGTGACGGATCTGGTGCAGATGAAAATTTATTTTCTGCGCCTGTTCCCCTTTCTCGCTCCTGAAAAACAGTCTCTTTATTTTGCGGGAGATTTCCTGAAATATGGCCGGATTTACGCGCTGTCCTTGACTCTCAGCCTAATCTTTATGACACAGCTGCCTCGTAAACTCTACAAACAGTGGAAGCGCTCCTTTCTGACTGCGGTAATCCTACTAGCCGTTTTCTGGCTCTGCGTTTACCTTATGAAAATGGGCGCGGACGATCCGTTTTTGTACTTCCGATTTTAAATTAGGAGCTTACGACTATGAAGAAATACTGGTATACCTCACTTCTGGCCTTCAGCCTTCTTATCTCAGCCATCGCGTCTACGTTGCCCGCCTCAGTTTACGGCATTGTTACTTCTGTCTTCGTCCGGGTATGCAGCAATGGTCAGGAAACGACTGAAAACATCGACGCAGAGCTTTCTGCCGGAAAATATGACCGCCCGGAAACAAGCCAAGCTGAAAATAAACGTCCGCAGGATCCGGCCATCCACGGTACTGCTCCTGTGGTTCCAAAACATTCTGCTCATAAAAACGATTCCTCAGAAAGCGTTTCCATGGAAGCTTCCTCTTCCGACAGCATAGACGCCACACCGGGACCAGCAACTTCTGCACCGCAAACTCCCGCTGCTACCTCCGTGGGGCCCGGCTATATCCCCCCAAACCCTGACTTCACCGGCGTCCTGTTCATCGGCGACTCCAGGACTGTGGGGCTTTCCGAATATGGCGATTTAGGAAAAGCCGAGATTTTTACCAACTCCGGGATGAGTGTGTTCAACCTGTTTGAATCTACCGTAAGGACCAAAAGCGGCAAAAAACAGGATCTGGAAGAAGTCCTTTTCCAACAGCAATACCACACCATATATCTGATGCTGGGCATCAACGAACTGGGCTACGATTACAGCAGTATTATCCGGAAATACCAGTCTGTCGTGGACACCATCAAAACCCGTCAGCCGAACGCTGTGATTGTGCTGGGAGCCAACCTCCACGTGACTGCCCAAAAGTCCTCCTCCAGCAGTACCTATACCAATGAAAAAATTAACCAGATAAACAGTGGCATCAGAGCTATCGCAGAAAACAGCGATTGCTGCTATATTGATGTCAACAGCATTTTCGATGATGAAAACGGCGCTCTGAAGACCAGCTATTCCACCGATGGCTCCCACGTGCTCGGAAAGTATTACTCTGTCTGGACAGACTGGCTAAAAGGGGAGTCCCCGGATGCCTAAACCTGTTTACCAAAAAGAAAATCTTATGCTGCACTGTAGAAAGCAGAAAAATACAAGGAGGTGTACCATAAAACTTGTAACAACATTCTCCAAACAAGTTTTCTCCTATGAAAGCCGTTTCTGCCCTTCCTGTAGGAACATATACAACCTAAAATGGGCGTTTCGTATGTCCTATAAACTGTTTTCCCCTGATATTACCATCAAATATATCAGCAGATACCTGGAAAGACCTATCCTTGCCATTTCTAGGATTGATGCCTATAATGGAGATACTGTAACCTTCTATTCAATACTTTGAATCCAGCACTCTCAGACACTCGGAGTGCGACACTTTTAACTTTTAAAGGACAGGGTTAAAAAGAGTTGCATACATAGAAAAAGCTCCCCATGGAGCCATAAGTAGAATTTTCCTCGATTGTTGGGGCAGCAGAATGTGAATGCTTTCCCCGCGGAAATGACCTTTACTTTTTCTACCAAGTAACCGGAATTGCTGGAATTTCACCCATTTCTATGGTATTCTGAAAAGGTGAATCCCTGATACAAGGAAATCTGGTGCTGGTTACTGTCGGTTCGGCGGAACATCCCATGCTGCCGGAACACTATATTGAATGGGTACTACAGACCAAACAGGTAAATCAGCATATGAAGGAGGGAAGACTTCTTTAAGCCTTCCCTCCTTAGACTGTAGACACTAAACTACAGTGTCTCCTTCCTTAACTGCATACAGTCCCTCTGGCTTATCGCCTTCAAAACTAAGTGCATACTCCACTCCATCCTTATCAGTAACAACAAACATAAAATCCTTAATAACGCTGATTTTTCCTGTTATTGCAGATTCTTCCTCTGTCGTGATATCATTTTCAGATGATGGAACATCATATATATCATCCATTTTCTGAGAATTAACCATCTGTGAGGGTTCTATAGAAGGGGCTGCTCTTTCCTGCCCAGAACACCCTGTAGCCAACATTAAAAGTGGCGGCTTTTAAATATGCTCCAAATTGTGGTCCAATTACTCTCGCTGCGTGCTCATCTATGACTGTTGGCTCCTGGTAGTACAAATCTTCTACTTACATACCTTCATAGTTAGAGCAATGTTCTTCAGAACCTTCGCGATTTTCTTGTTTTGGTTTAGTCGCTGTCAACACCTTTATTTTCATTTCCTGATGTTTTTCACTGTTAAGTAAGTAGTATCAAAAAAATGTCCTTTGGCAGTTTCGGAAACTCTTTGCGGTAGAAAATCAATCATATAATATGGCTTTTTAAGTATGTCATCATTCTTTTTGAACATATCCTGCATTTATTTATCTCCTAAAGTTCCGATTTGTTTCTATATATAACATATTCTCACATAACTTACACAAGAAATACTGGACACGGCCCAACCATGACTTTTTCCATATCTGCCACTGCTTCCTCCTCCTCTTTCGGCCCTGCCCCTATCAAAATAGACCAGCACTTAAAAGGCCATATTCTTTTGTAACTTTTATCACCAGCAAATAGTTACCCTTACCAGATATCACTGAGATGGAAATAAAGCTCAAAATTATCCTTGATGTATGCTCTCCTCTCTGTATCTATCAAGGAACATCTATCCCTTGACCGCCCCCATAGTAATCCCTTGGGTGAAATACTTCTGGAAGCAAAGGAACACAATAATGATAGGAACAGAAGCCAGGGCAGCTCCTGCCATAATAAGTCCAAAGTCATTGGACATCTCGCTCAGCTTGCTGGCAATACCCAGGGCAATGGTCTTGGACTCATTCTGGGTCAGCATGACCAGCTGCAGAGGATATTCATTCCAGGAATTGATAAAGGTAAAGATTGCCAAGGCGCCGAATCCCGGTCTGATAATGGGGAACGCCACATTAATAAAGGTTGTCAGTTCACCGGCGCCGTCAATGCGGGCAGCTTCCAGCAGGGAAACAGGAATATTCTCAGAAAACTGTTTCATCATGAACACGCCAAAGGGCCAGCCCACCACGGGACAGATCACTGCGAACATGGAGCCCCACACAGAGTGGATCAATCCCAGATCCGACATTTCCTTCATCAACGGAATAAGGATAACCTGTTTGGGAAGCGCCATGGCGCACACGAAAAGGCTGAATATCAGTCTTTTGCCCCAGAAGCGTTTCTTTGCCAGGACATAGCCTGCCAGGGATGCGGTAATACAGGTAAGTATCATGGCTGTTGCCGAGATAAACACGCTGTTGAACAGCCACCGGATCGCCATGGGCATGCCTATGCCAAACAGCTCTGTCTTGCTCTTAAACAGCCTGGCAAAGTTGTCCCAGGAAACAGTGGTGGGAATCCATTTGACCATCTCACCCGACTTGATGATGATATCGCTCTTTTCCTTTACAGATCCGGTGACGATCCAATAAAGGGGAAAGAGGAAAAACACAGCCAGGAACGCAAGGATGATAACCGTGACCACATAATAAGGAGATACTATTTTCTTTTTGCCTGTCATATGTTTTGTCCTCCTATTCTGTTGTTCCGCCGTTCATGACCTTAAACTGCAGGGCACTGAACAGAGCGATCACGATTGCCAGGATGACACCCATTGCATCGGCATAGCCAAATTCCTTGGTTGTCTTGAACGCAATCTCATATAATAGGTACATAACCGTGCTGGTGCTGTAATTAGGCCCGCCGGAGGTCAGCAGCTGAATCAGGGCAAAGCACTGAAAGCTGTTGATGGTAGTGATGACAGCCACATACAGCGTGGTGGGCATGATGGATGGCCACTTGATGCGCCAGAATACCTGGAAGCTGTTGGCGCCGTCAACTTTGGCAGCCTCCTCCAGGGAACTGTCCACATTGCCCAGGGCAGCTACATATAGGACAATGGGCTGGCCAATGGAGGTAGTGAACAGGATCAGGATGATACACCACAAAGCCATGGATTCGCTGGCGGTCCAGGGAAGAGGCTGGCCCCCAAAGCTCCTGATCACATAATTGAGAAGACCGTCATATTTGTCAAACATCCACTTCCAGACCACAACAACCGCTACTGAACCGGTGACTACCGGCAGGTAAAAGACGCAGCGGAAAAATGAACGGATACCGGAACGCATTCTGTAGATAGAGGATCCTACCCATAGGGAGAATGCAGTGACGGCGGGAACTGAGACTGCCACGATGATCACGGTGTTGACAGCCGATTTCAGGAATATCTTATCCTTAAAAAGACGGATGTAATTCTCTAAACCCACGAACGTTCCTTTGGGATCCGCAAAGCTGGCATTGGTAAAGCTGGTAATAACACCCATTGTCATAGGAGTGATGACAAATCCCACAAAGAAACACAACGCCGGAAGCAGGAACAGATATGAGACCATGGTCTCCCTGCGCTGAAGGACCATACTGCGCGCCGGCGCCTTCTCCTTCCCGGGCCTTCTTTCCTTTTGCTTGGAAACAGTTGTTTTTTCCATATTCTCTCATTCCTCTCTAAAGATTGGTTCAAAATCTCCGTTCTGAACAGATGCAAGAAACATCCCATCCAAACATGCTCTGAAAGCAGATTCCCTCCCCCCGCACCCGGCAGAGGAAGGGAGTCCATGGTATATTTCAGTTAGTTGCTGTTTGCAGATGCGTTAAACTCATCTGCTGCTGCCTGTGGGTCGGTACCGTTAAATACCTGCTGCAGCATGTTGAACCACAGAGGACGCATAGCGGCAAATCCGGCGCGTGTGTTGTAATACGGGCCATAGTACTGGCTCCAGGAAGCCAGCATAGCTTTGTGCTCGTCTCCGGGATATAAATCTCCAAAGGAGGTGCGGACCGGGAATGCATTGGTCTTAACCACGCTCTTTGGTCCCCATTCAGGATCATCACAGATAAATTTAATAAACTCTTTGGCTGCGGCTGCACGGGCATCTGATTTATTGTCAAATACACAGAAACCGTTTACCAGGTATTCCAGAGAAGGCTTGCCGTCCTCGGACGGGAATGGCACTGCGATCTGGGTATAATCTTCAGACGCGTAGGTAATCTCTGCGGATGTGCCAAAGCAGAAGGTCATGGCGCAGGTCTCCTGCTGGAACTTCTGCAGTTCATCGGCGGCTGCCATATCAAATCCAGCGTCAATGGACTTGTTATCGTACATTTCCTTTAAAAGGGCAAGGGCCTTAACGCCGTTTGCGTCAATGTTCCACTTTCCGTCAGAACCTACGATGGAAGAACCGTATAAGTTGTTCACCAACGCACGGGTACCCTGGTCGCCGCCCTGTCCGCCGCAGTATACAATACCCGGAACCTGAGTGGGAGCTGCATCCCGAAGGGCTTCACACATCTTAACAAAGTTTTCCGTTGTCCAGGTACGGTCGCCTTCCAGGTTCACGTACTGAAGCGCATCTGCCTTCTCCAGCGCTTCCTTGTTTAGACCCATATAGAATGGGGAGGAAGAAATCGGATACATCCAGGCTGTGCCGTCCGCGCCCACGCAGGTTTCCACAAGTGACTGGCTGGTAAGGTCGCTCTTAAGGTCACCCAGCATGTCATCCAAGGAAACCAGGTATCCTGCCTCGCCAAACTCAATGATACGGCCTGGGGCATCAAAAAGGATATCGGGCGCAGTGTCTGAGGTAAGGGCTGCTGTCAGTTTATCCGGTCCGGATGTAAAGTCCAAGTATTCAACCTTAACTTTTATGTCGGAATGAGAGGTGTTAAATGCGTCAACCACCTCCTGCTCATAACCAGTGTCTACACCAAATGTAGGGAATGCCCACCAGGTAATCTCCGTCACTGCTGCGCTAGATTCTTCTGTCGATTCCATAGCTGACTCTGTCACAGTAGTCTCTGCCGTTTTTTCTCCACTACAACCAGACAGTACTCCAACCGCTAATGCTGTTGCTAAACCAAGAGCTAAATTTTTTTTCATGACTTCTCCTCCTTGAAAATATTATATATCAGGTAATCGCGAGACTCGGAATACCATAAATTCTCCGCCTTTTGGAACCGTCTTTCTATCTCTCCCCCTTGCCAATCCTTGAATTTACATATTCTCTCTTTACAAAATTTTTGCTCCATATATTCAAGCCAAGTTTAACTATACAACATGCACAAACCTCAATCAGGTCAGCCTCGCAATATCCTAAATATATTATATATTTATATAATATATAAAAGATATTTTTTGTCAATATTTCTTTTTAAAAAGAAATTTTCTTCTATTTTCCAAAGAAATTTAAAAGTAAATTCTGCCCCCCTAAGCTTATTTTTCATTCCAATTTTATAAATTACTTACTTCTGATCATTCTTATCTCTGTATCGTTATGGGAATCATGATATTCATTATAAAATTTAAACATTTAATCCGGGATGACAAAAAGTCATCCCGGATGGATTTAAAAACTATCTGTCTAGGACAAACATTGAACACTCTATCAGCAAAGACTTATCTGCGTCTCACCTCATACTTGGGAAAACACACTTTCCACTAATCAGGTATTTCAGTATAGACAACTTTTCTCTGCGAAGGCAGGTATCTATACTCGAAAGAAAAAACGCAAACAGAGGAACCTTAAAAGATTTTTACTTTTTATTGTTTTTTCGGATGGCAGGTGATATAATGCAGCCATGATACCGGAGACAATTGAATTTAAAAAGTTGGAAAAATATTATACCAAAGTATGATGTGCTGTTCCATGTGTATATTACTGTATGGGCGAAGAAAGCGTATTCCGGCACCGTACCAAGAGCACATAGGCAGTTGACCTTCCATTTTCCATTATAATATCCCACAGCTCACAGGCTTTCACCTTTCCATGAGTCTGTTCAGGCGTATGCTGGAGAATGAAAAAGCGGCCGGCATTAAATGTTCTTCCGACCCGGCCCAGGACATCCTGCGCTTTAAGCTGACCGGTGGAAAGGATTTTCTCATATTCAACGGACCAGACGAATATTTTATCGTAGGCCGTCTCACGGGCGTTGGTGCAGGGCTCGGCGGCACCTACGGCGCCACGATTAAATTATATTAAAAGATAGACACCCCAGCTAACTAGGGCAAATGGGAGAAGGCGCAGATGGTGTAGAATCTTATGGCCCTGTCTCATGATATCAAGCAGGCCGAGGCAGATACAAAAAGTCTCTAAATCCAGGAGGTACGCTGATGAAAAAAAAACATATTGTATGCTTTGGAGATTCCAACACCCACGGTTACCGCGCTTCAAACGACAGCCGCTATGATGAGCAGGAGCGTTGGACCTGTCTTTTGCAAAAACAGCTTGGAGACGATTATCTGATTATAGAGGAGGGGCTGTCTGGCCGGACCACCTGCTTCCCTGATCCTATTCACGAGGGATTATCTGGCCTAGACTATATCTATCCCTGTCTCATGAGCCACGAGCCGGTAGACCTGTTGGTCATCATGCTGGGGACAAACGATACCAAAGAGCGTTTTGGCGCCTCTGCCACATGCATCGCCTTGGGCCTAAAGCGCCTGATTGCTAAAGCAGCTTCCATTTCTGATGCATGGCAGATGGGAAAGCCCAACATCCTGGTGGTCACACCCAAGTCTATTGACAAACGCTATGTGACCACTCCGGTTGGAAAAACCATGGGAATAGGTTGTGCTGAGAAATCAGAATGTCTTGCCGAAGAATTTGAGGGAATCGCCTCCCTGATGGGATGCCATTATCTGGATGCCAATGCCGTGGTAACGGAACAGAACCACTATGACTATATGCATCTGACAAAAGAGGGGCACCAGGAACTCGCCAATGCGCTGTCAAAGGTTATACTCTCCTTATTTATCTAGGTTTTAGGCGTTTGATAAACGCCGGAACCCATTGATTTTACTGAGTTTTGTCACTCAATTTATATAAATTTTCTCTCCGCAAGTGGTAAAATAGAGGTAACCGCACCAACACAATCACAACTTGAGGAGGAGAAAATTTATGTCCGCTAAATACCATCTAAGGGAGCGTTAGGTAATTGCGAAACTCTGAAAGCCGCGTAAAACCTAGCTTTTTTGAATCATGTTTTTTCATTTCTCCTCACTGAACTTTGAATTTTTATATTCACCTTGCACAAAATATCTTGCTTAATATATTCAATTTAGATTCATTCCTATACGATGTGCATTAATTCTGGTCAGTGAGTTTCGCAATTGCACATCATCACGAACGGACTTGGCATCGTCAGGGACATTAGCTTTTATAATGCTTTCATCCCTGTTTTAAAGGCTTCCTTTCAAAAACATCCGCTGATTAACCCGAAAGTTTTTCCTGGGGATGCTGCTTTTGATTCCATCGAAATTTATAAATACCTTCTTCAGGATGCTTCAACTGAGAAAACATATATTCCACTCAAGTACAAAATCGCTCTTCCGAAAGCTGACTGTCCTTTGAATGAAAACGGGATTCCCTGCTGTCCGAAAGACCCGTCTCCTGCAATGAAGCGGGAAGGGAGCAGAGCCCATCTGCGTTGTGGTCTTCCTACTATGAAGTTTGTGTGCCCCAAAACGAAAAAACACTGCACGCTGATTTATTACTTGCTGGGATCACACAGCTTATTGCAGTACTGGTTGCTGATAAACTCCAGAAACATCAGTATATTCGCAGTTTGAAACCACTGATTGCATGAGTACACAAACTCCATGGCTTTTACAGGCAGCGCCCCACCATTTTCTTATTTCTTATATTCAAAATCCGGAATCTGATGCCATCTTTCTTTGAAGTAATGGGCAGCTAGTTTCGGTCTTCTATCCCTGGTGAATAACCCCTTCTTGTTGCCCTGTACACGGAGAAGCCCCTGGCTGGTTGCAAAGTCCGCAAAGTTCCATGCCTGTTCTCCCACAACAAAATCATAGTCATCGAATACTCTGTGATTCATCTTGTAGTAATCCACCTGATATTCCTCAGTATACATCACCGGAGTTGTATCATGGAATCCCATGACTGTATCTGCACCGTATTCTGTAAAAATAACCGGAAGACCATATTCTGCCCACTGATCCAGTTCTTCACGAAGGGCCAGTTCCGGTCCCTGCAGATCCGGTGCTCCGAAATACCAGCCATAGTAGCGGTTTAAGCAGATCACATCACTGAGTTTTGCGGATACATCCGTTGCAGGACCGCCGCCCATCTGGACACTGACCAGAGTACATGGGCGTTTCTGCGGATCCAGGCTGCGAGCCAGTTCGTACAGAGGTGCGAAATATTCATAAGCTCCCTCAGAATAAGAATCCGGTTCATTTGCAATGCTCCACATCACAACACAGGCATGATTTTTATCCCTTGCAATCAGGTCACGGATCACTTCTTTGTGGTGTTCCTGTGTCTGCACGCCATGTTCTTTATCAAAGGTGCTGATCTTCTGACCATTGAAGTTAGCGCCGCCGCCAAATTCCAGGTTCACACCCACTGCTGTGGTCTCGTCAATGACAACGATCCCCTCCTGATCGCACAGCCGCATCATTTCCTCGCTGTACGGATAATGGCTGGTGCGGAAACTGTTGGCTCCCTGCCATTTCATCAGGGAAATGTCTTTGGTATTCATCGGCAGATTGATGCCGCGGCCATTCGGGAAGGTATCCTCATGTTTGCCATATCCTTTGAAATAAAATGGTTTTTCATTGATCAGGAATTTTGTTCCGTCAATGCGGACCGTACGGACGCCATATGGAAGTGTATAAACGTCTTCGCCAAAGGTCACGCGGATATTATAAAGATAAGCATTTAACGGCTGCCACAGTTTAACTTGTTCAATCTTTAATATACCTTCGCATCCGGCTGCTTCTGTCACTTTATTGCCTTCCCGGTCAAATACCTCTACCAGACATTCCCCGGTTCCTATGGTATCAATCTTGTAATTCAGAGCTGCATCTGCTCCGTTTACTTCTGCTGTTACGGTAATGTCGCTGATGTAAGACTTTGGTGTGGTGTAAATTCTTACCGGACGAATGATACCGCAGTAGTTAAAGAAGTCAAAGTTTGGATTATTCACTGGTTTCTGAGGTCCCTTGGTCTCAAATCCAGGCAGCCCTCCGCTTAAAATATTGTTTTTTCCGCCTACCGGCAGTGTGGTATAATCAATGATGTTGTTTACAGCTACGGTCAGCAGACATTCTCCCTTTCCGGCCAGATCCGTGATCTCCACCTCAAATGGAAGGAATCCGCCTTCATGGGCACAGAGCAGGTCTCCATTCACATAAACCTTCGCTCCATGAGCAACTGCGTCAAAACGGAGCATTACTCTCTGAGCCTTCATAAATTCCGGTACGGAAAAGGTTCTCTGATAAAATACCCACCCATAGTGATCTCTGAAGTCAATCCCTTCTTTCAGGTCATTGTAAGCAGCCGGAACCGGCATCGTCATGGGATTCTCTAATGGCTTCTGGAACCATTCCTCCTCAAAGCCTTTTCCGTAATCCAGTTTGAAATCCCAAACTCCACTCAGGTCACTTAATAATCGGGATGATGTTAATACAGGGTACAGCATACGTTTATTCTCCTCTCTTTTCTTTCAAAATTCTTGTATTTTCTTCTACTTTCTTTCTATCCAGCGGATAGAGGAATTTTAATGCCAGCGCCAGCAGAAGGAATCCCGCCGCGGGTACCAGACAGGTAATATTGTAAATTCCGTCAATCACCTTCGGATCAAAGGCTGTGACTGCAGAGTAGCCTACTAAGGTCAGCAAACCGCCAGTCAATCCGGAGGAAGCTGCCTGTCCTAATTTTCTTGCAAAGGAATAGACTGCATAAATGGTGCCGTCAGACCGTTTTCCGGTGCGGACTTCCGCATCATCTATAACGTCGGTAATCATTGCCCAGCATACCAGGTTAAAAATAGCAGTACCTAAAGAAGATACCAGATACAATCCTACGAAAACCCAGACATTGTCTGTGTGCAGAATAAATGCTGCAATCAGGGCAACAGCTCCGACCACTGCTCCGGCACCGGCGAATTCCTTTCTTCCGTATTTTCCGGAAATTTTTACGATCACCATAGAGAGAGCCAGTGTAATGATGGTCGTACCCAGGTTTGCGGTAGACATTGCTTCACGGTTGCCAAAATAATTCGGATATATGTAATTGCCCATACCAGCCAGTGTCAGCTGCGCCAGTAAAAGAAGAAGAGCTGCTGCCACAATTCCCACCAGGGCCCGGTTGGAAACCGTTGTACGAATCAGGTCCCCAAAAGAAAACTTCTCTGTAGTTTTTTCCAATTTTACACGTTCTGTTGTCATATGGTAGCAAAGCAGGTAACAGATCACCGCTCCAATGGAGCAAAGCAGAGCTGCAATCATCATTCGTTCACCGGAAAAAATCGTATTTCCCTGAGCATCCTCATAATAAACGATCAGCGGGAGAACCACACCGATTACCGTATTGGCCAGCGTTGCCCCGATGGTGCGGAAACTGGAAAGGGAAGTTCTTTCTTTCGGATCCGCAGTAATGGCAGATGCCATGGAACCGTATGGAATATTGATTCCCGTATAGCAGATGCTGCCCCAGAGCAGATATGTAAAGAACATCCAGAATACCTTAAAGCCCATGGGCATGTCCTTAAACCACACAGCATACATTAAGAAGGAAGCCAATGCCACAGGGCCGCACATCCGACGCAGCCACGGAGTGAATTTTCCTTTTTTACCCGGCCGGCTTCTGTCGCATATCTGTCCCATGGTCACATCCGTAAATGCATCCACGATTCTGGCAATCATCATCATGGCGCCTACCAGGGCCGCCGATACACCCATAACATCTGTGTAAAATTTCATAAGGAACATAGATGAAAGTAAAAATGTAAAATCATTTCCAAAATCGCCAAACATGTATCCCAGACGGTCCCTCATTCCAAAGGGAATTTCTCTTGTTTCCTGACTTTTCATGTCACCCTCCTGATTCTTGTCGATTGCTTGTCAATTCCTTTATCTGTGACTCAGTTTATGTTTTTTTACCGTTTTTATCCATAATAATATTTGTTATTTATACTATAATATTTAGATTGTTTTTGTTTAAAGCGTATATTATACTAATATATACAAATATTCTACTAATTGGTGCTTTGCAGCAAACAGGAGGCTTTTATGGAGCAGAATGAATTATTGGACTTTGCCAGAAATTTTTTTGAAGAAATGCGTATCCATACGCGGCTGATAGACGCCCCCTATCCCTGGGACGATGCCTTTGACTTAAATCTTCGCCACACACTTCTCAAATACGATGAAGATGTGGCATCCACATTTTTTCAGCCTGAAGAACACTTTCATGAAAAGCATCTTGTTTATTTTATCAAGGACCTATTCTGGTGTCATTATCTGTGCATACCAGTTCCAAATGCCGGACAGAAGCGGGTGCTTTTCATTGGCCCTTTCGCCACAGAAGATGCCACCCTCGGCCTTGTGCGGTCCCTGACGGAACAGCTGCAGATCCCTGACACTCATTTTTCTTTTTTGTCCCAATACCATACCTCGCTTCCGGTACTTCGGGACAAAAGCTGTATGCGAAGCATGCTTATCTGTCTTTGCAACCGCCTTTATGACGGACCTTACCGTATTCTAACCCAGGAATGGAAAGGAACGCCGCCTCTGTCATATGATACCATTGATTCTCTGGGGCAAAATCATGAAGTGTCCAAAAGCATCGAACAGCGGTATCAAGGCGAGCAGAATCTGATGGAAGCCATTTCCCGGGGAGATTATGCTGCCGCAAAAGAATGCTTGAATCAGATGGATTCTTATGGTCTGGAGCAGCGGCTTGCCGACACCATCCGTGACAAAAAGAATTATCTCATTATTTTCAATACATTATGCCGGAAAGCAGCCCAGTATGGCGGGGTTCATCCGGTCTACTTGGACGAGCTTTCCTCCCGTTTTGCCATCCAGTTGGAAACCATGCACAACATGTCCCGCCTGAATGCCATTCAGGGAGAAATGGTTTACAAATACAGTCTTCTGGTTCAAAATCGCTCCACACGGTCCTACTCTCCGCTGATTCAGAAAGCGGTTGATTTCATCTGTCTAAACCTCAAAGACGACCTAAGCCTGAGCACACTGTCAGACCAGCTTTCTGTACATAAGAGTTACCTTTCCACTCTTTTTAAGCGGGAAACCGGCACAACACTCACTGATTTTGTGACAGAACGCCGAATCAGCCATGCCATTTACCTGCTGAATACCACCAGCGAACCGGTTCAGGAAATCGCTTCTGCCTGCGGCATCCCTGATTTGAGTTACTTCACCAAGATCTTCCGCCGTAAAAAAGGCATGACACCAACCCAGTATCGGGAAATGATCAAACAGCCATTTTAATTGGGGATTTCCGCGATCCTGTTCTGCGAATGAATATGAAAAGCGAGGATGAAGCAGCAAAAGGAGCATTTTAACATCCCGCAACCAGGAGAGCGCGGAGGGCTTAGCTATTTCAGAGTCCATGCGCAGCCGCATCAACGGTTTGAATCAGGCTATGAGCAACATTGACGACGGGATCAGTCTTACTAATGTAGGTGAGGGCGCTCTGGCGGAAGTTCATGACATGCTCCACCGCATGCAAACATTGGCGGTAGAGGCGGCCAACGAAACCTACCACACAGCGGCCAGGAGGAATCTGGAAATGGGGCGGCGGGAACTGCTGGCGGAGATCGACCGCATCGGTTCCGCCACGGATTTCGGTGGAGTTCCCCTCTTTTCTCAGGCTGCCAATATCCTGGCTGGACACCCCCGGAGCAGGATAAAAATAATGAGATTACCCTGCAGATTGGCGCCGCAGAGACAGAGACCCTAGATGTGGACCAGTTTTACATAGGAAGCAAGGAGCTTCTTATTGATAAGACAGATTTTACCAGTGTGAAAAAAGCCAACGCGTCCATGGGTTATCTGGATGCAGCAGTGGAGGCCACCAATGATGTGCGGGGAGCCTTCGGTGCAGCCTACAGCCATTTGGAACACACTCATAATAACCTCAGCGTGACGGCAGAGAACATGACCGGGCGGAGAGCCAGAGCCGGGATACCAACATGGCTCAGGAATTTACGGATTACACGGCGGCCAACATCACCCGGCAGGTGTCAAATACCATGCTGTCCCAGGCAAACGCCATTCCCGACATGATAATAAAAATTCATTGTTTATGTGAGCTTAAGGATGATGGTTTAATTTAGAACGGGAGGAGAACTAAAATGTTGAAGTGTTATCTAATAAGTCGTGACTGCATGATCTCCATAACATTGATATGGTTAGCTGATGTCTATTCCTGTTAATACCATGTTGTATGGTGCCCATAGTATAGACGAAAAGTATTAATCAATGGTGTAGATGACCGATTATAGGAACTACTTACCCAGTATGCTGCAAATCTTTCTGTAGACATTCTGGAAATGGAAATCATGCCAGACCATGTACACATACTGTTGGAATTTGGCATTCACAAAACTGTAAAGCACTTAAAGAGCTATACTATAGTGGATCAAATCATTCCTTGCTGCACTTGCATTGGAAAAACAGAAAATCCCTATGAAAAGCTTCTCCCTGACCGGAGAAGCTTTTTGTTTGCCGGAATATCAGACATCCGCTCCCATAATTATTTGGAAACAAACATTAGAAAACATGAGTAAAATCTACGGTGCACGAAAGGCGGAAGATGCTGCACAGCTGACAAAGGCGATCGACACAGAAATGAACCGGTATGGGATCTCGTATGATGACATCATTACCAAGATGAAACAGGATCCGCTGGCCAAATGGTTATAAATTGCGGCGAGGTTCGAATTGGAAGCGGACATTTTTTCCTGAGAGGTTCGCACTTAAAAAACAAAAGATAATCGTTATCCGCAGGTTTTGTTGTGATAACAAGGCTTGTAGATAAGATATGAAGCAGCAAATAACACGCTAATATGGAGATATTTGCTGTCGTATCCTATATGGGTGCGCAAATTAAAAAAGGTAAGTAGGTAATAATCAGTATCTGCAAATTTCCATCCACATTTGATAAGATAAGTTCAAATGATGGAGGTGATGGACCTATGTCAATACTTTGGACACAAAAAGTTGAAAGGAGAGTATGAAAAAAAGTCTGTAAATTGAGATCTTCTATGATAAGTTAATGAGAAAGGTAGGTGGATGTCGTGACCACC
>PPYF01670673.1_pt1 | contig 28019 bp, 25 predicted proteins | sample 1559871 | NCBI WGS metagenome assembly PPYF01 (sample SAMN08240021, study PRJNA423297) | Human gut metagenome, whole genome shotgun sequencing project.
GTGTAACTGGTCAGCATAGACAGATGCTAGATCAAGTCTTAGAAGCCTTCAATGTCGTTCCAGATTATGATTTGTCAATTATGAGAGATAAACAGACCTTGTTTGACGTGACAATTAATATTTTGGAGAATATAAAGAAAGTGTTTGAAAAAGTAAGGCCAGATGTTGTTTTAGTTCATGGAGATACTTCAACAACATTTGTTACTGCGTTAGCATGTTTTTATTTACAAATTCCGGTAGGACACGTAGAGGCTGGACTGAGAACCTATAATATTTACTCTCCGTATCCAGAGGAGTTTAATCGTCAGGCTGTATCTATTATTAGTCAGTATAATTTTGCACCAACTGAGCTTGCTAGGGACAACCTTTTAAAAGAGGGAAAGAAGGCAGAGACGATTTATGTAACGGGGAACACTGCTATAGATGCATTGAAGACAACCGTTCGTAATGAATATACCCATCCTGAATTAGAATGGGCAAAAGATAGTCGCTTAATCTTAATTACAGCACATCGAAGAGAAAATTTAGGTGAGCCGATGAAGAATATGTTCCGAGCAATTCGTCGTGTATTGGATGAACATTCAGATGTAAAAGCAATTTACCCGATTCATATGAATCCTATTGTAAGGGAGACTGCTAATTCTATATTAGGAGGCGATGATAGGATTCATATTATCGAACCTCTTGATGTATTAGATTTTCATAATTTTCAAGCACGAAGTCATTTGATTTTGACAGATTCAGGTGGAATTCAAGAGGAAGCACCGAGTCTTGGAAAACCAGTTTTAGTTATGCGCGATACTACTGAACGTCCGGAAGGTATTGCAGCAGGAACATTAAAGCTAGTGGGAACAGATGAAGAGAATATTTACAAATATTTTAAGGAACTTCTTGAAAATAAGGAAAGCTATGAAAAAATGGCACATGCTTCGAATCCATATGGCGATGGTATGGCTTGTCAACGAATTGCAGATATTCTTGAAGGAGGACAATAATTGTATATAAAAAAATCATATAGACTAATTATAATGAAAATACGGAGTTAATATTTCTGGTAGGAGCAAATCTATACCTTCAAAGGGAGTACTATCCTAGCAATACAAGTAATAAAGCATGTAAATGGGAATCTTCAGATGAGTCAGTGCCTACTGTAGTTGCAGGATATGTCACCACAATTAGTGAAGGAACGACTGAAATAACAGCAATATGTGGAAATGCGTAAACGGTAGAACGGTTCTTTCCACACTTAGTTGAAATTGATGTGTTAAAGTTATATAATACATTCAAAATATATTTACCAAGAGGGATATTTATATGGACGAATTTATTAAGTTACTTGACCCAGCCTATGAACTAATACAATATCGCATAAAAGAAGATAAAGTGATTTTTCATATTGCATCAACAATAGCTGAATTAGAATGTCCGTTTTGTGGAAGAAAAACATCTAAAGTTCATTCTATTTATGAAAGAGAAATTCAAGATCTTCCTATGCAAGGAAAAAAGGTCATTCTGTTGGTAGATACCAGGAAAATGCGATGTATGAATCTGGACTGTTCTCATAAAACTTTTTCCGAGAAACATCCATTTGTGGCTGCTAAATCGAAAAAAACGAACAGGTTAATCCAAAATATTTTATATACATCATCCCAACTAAGCTCGTTGAATGCTTCTAAACTTTTAAAAAGCGAAAATATTTCAGTTTGCAAAAGCAGCATCTGTGATCTGCTTAAAAAAAATGCCATCCATTGTGGATAAATCTTCTGTAAAAATGGTATGTGTGGATGACTTTGCTCTCCGTAAAAGATTTTCTTATGGAACAGTTATGATAAATTTGGAAAATCATCGGATTGTTGATATGATTCCGTCAAGAGATACAAATGTTGTCTGCAACTGGCTGAAAACGTTTCACAATGTCGAAGTTATTTCAAGGGATGGAGCCATTACATACGCATCCGCTGCTATAAATTCTCATCCTGATGTCATACAGATTAGTGACCGTTTTCACTTGATAAAGGGACTTTCGGAAGTTATCTGTAAATATATATTTCGTGAGTTTCCTGCAAGGGTTGAAATACCATTAACAGAAAGCGTTACGGATGAAATGAAAGCATTATATAATACTGCAAACCGGTCATTGCGTATAAAATTCGCCCATGAAAAACGCAGGGAAGGACTGACCATATCGGATATAGCATTATTGTTACATTCATCACCTAAAACAATCCAAAAATATCTTGCGATTCCAGAAGACCAGATTCCAGAAAGCAAGGAAATTGCCAGGGAACGGCAACACCAGCTGGCAATAAAACAAAAAGAACAGGAAATAAAAGAAGCAAGAGAAATGGCTTTGGCAGGATATCCGATTGAGCAGAAAAATTAGCTCCATATGAGAACGAGGTAATAAAACTCAGGAGTCAGGGATTAACGTATCCCCAAATACATGATATTATTTGTAAAAAGGGATATACTGGCAGTGTAGCTTCGTTACGAATGTTTATGCAAAAAGAAAGAACACGAATGCATGAACAGAATGAAACAGAAAAGCCGCATTCTGAATATGTGCAAAGGAAATCCTTATGCCAGCTGGTTTATAAAAAACTCGAGGATATTGGCACAATCACTGTCAAACAGTATCAGGAAGTATTAAAAAAATATCCTTTATTGAGTGAGTTATATACATTAACCAAAGACTTTTGTAATGTCATATTCTCTAAAAAACCTACAAAATTAGATGAATGGATCAATGCAGCACAAAAATATGATATCCCTGAACTTCAAACATTCATAAACGGCATAAAAAAGGATATAACAGCTGTAAAAAATGGAATTATATATTCGTATAATAATGGCTTAGCAGAAGGCAGTGTAAATAAAATCAAAGTCATAAAACGGGTAATGTATGGTCGAAACAGTTTTGAACTATTGAAAGCGAAAGTGCTATTCGGAGAACTCTTTCACGTTAAATTCAACTAAGTATGGAAAGAACCGTTTTACCGTTTACAAGCTTTCTGATCACACCGTCATCCCGCACAGAAAAGTGCACAGCATCAATAAAAACAATTGGATACACAGGTGATAATGGACGATTTTGCCATTCCTCAATTCGCGGCAGAAGCTTATCTGTGATATCAGATATCATACCCTCACTGACTTCAAATCCATAGATATCCTCTATAGTCTCTGAAATCTGCCTGGTAGTCATTCCCTTTGCATACATGGCAATGATCTTGTCATCAATCGAAGAAATGTCTTTCTGACGCTTAGGAAGTACCTGCGGTTCAAAGGAGCTTTGACGATCCTGCGGAACATCCACTTCAAATTCACCATATTTACTCCGAACAGTCTTAGACTTTTTACCATTACGGTAATTAGGCTCACCGGATCTTTCGTAACGATCATAGCCAAGATGATTATCCATTTCTGTTTCAAGCATATCTTGAATTGTTCCGGAAAGAAGATCTTTTAATGCATCCTGAATATCCTCCGCAGATTGGATCAATCCCCATTTCATTCATATAACGGCGCGTTTTCCGGCGGCCAACCTGATGCCCTCGTTTCTTCAGTTGAGCAGACAGTTGTCGTGTTCCCCAGGCCGGGTTATCCGTGTGTAATCGATCTATGATCGATTTGCAGTCTAACTCCTCCTGAGATATGGGCGTGCCCTTGTAATAAACACTGGTACGATTGATATCAAGAAGTGCAGCTCCTGTTTTAACTGGAAGTTCTTTAGTCTTCAAAAGGTTTTGGACTAAATTTACTCTCGTAGTCAGGTCCAAGTGTTTCTTCAGATTTTTTTTCAACCAATCCACCTGCATGGTGAGCTGGCCAACTTTTTTCGCATATTCAGCTTTTTCCTTGCGCTCTAAAGCGAGTTTTTCTTTTAGATTATCTTCTCGTGTGTCATCAAAAACCACGGATGCTTTATCGAGGAACTCCTTCTTCCAGTTGCGGAGAAGATTCGGCTGAATATTGTTTTCGGTTGCGATTGTATTTAAGTCTTTTTCTCCTTTGAGCAGTTCAATCACTAATTCTGATTTGAATTTGGCAGAGAAATTTCTTCTTGTTCGAGACATAATAATAATCCTTCTTTCTGTAGTGTTTACAGTATATCAGATTCATTAAGAAATGTCTCTTGAAGTGTCTTAAATTACGATACCATTATATTTATCGTGATCAACGCAGACGATTACTACGGAAAAGAAGGCTTCCGTGTCGTACACGATTACTTGGTAAACGGCGGCAAGTCCTGTATGGCGGGATTTGTCCTGAAAAACACACTATCCGACAACGGAGGCGTGACACGCGGAATCTGTGAAATGGATGCCGACAACAACCTGACCGAAGTCGCAGAAACCAAAAACATTGTAAAGACCGCCAAAGGAGCAGAAGCAGACGGCCAGATTCTGAGCACAGAATCCCTGGTATCCATGAATATGTGGGGTCTGACACCGGACTTCCTGAACACACTGGAAGACGGCTTCAAAGACTTCTTTGAAAAAGAAGTTCCGGCAGATCCCAGAAAGCCGAATACCTGATCCCAACCTTTATCGGAGAGCTGATTGACGCAGGCCAGATGTCCGTAAAAGTTCTTCAGACCGACGACACCTGGTACGGCATGACCTACAAAGAAGACGTAGCAGCAGTAAAAGAAAGCTTCCGGGAAATGCTGGAAAAAGGTATATATAGAGAAGATTTATTTGCAGATTTGTGATATGATATGTTTTATGAGAAAATAAGTAAACTTAGGCACTATTCAAAATAAGATTGGGGGGATCGAAATGAAAGCATTTTTATCTCATACAAGTATTGACAAAGATTTGGTTGGATTGGTACATCAAAAACTTGAAAACAAAAATGCATGGTATGATGCAGCGGATATTGAAAATGGCGAAAATATCCCTGAGAAAATCAATGAAGGATTACGTTATGCAACACATTATATACTTTTTTGGAGTCAAAAAGCGAGTGAGTCAAATTGGGTTAAAGCAGAACTGAATGCAGCTTTTGTTAGAATGATGGAGAATAAGTGCAAATTTATGGTATTTGTTCTTGATAATACATCTTTGCCAGACTTGCTTCAGCCATATAAATATGATTATATAGATAAAAAAGATTTAGAAAAGGCATCGGATATTATAGTAGAAAAGATATTTGCTCAGGAAGGCAGTGTAACGAGACTTTCAGAATTTGTTAACAGAACAAATGAAATCGGTGATATTGAGGAAACAATTAGAGCAGGATATAAACTAATCATATTACAAGGAATTTTGGGGATAGGAAAATCATCTTTGGCAGAAAAAGCTATTACATGGCTATATCCTAATAAGGCGATGTCAAGAATTATTATTGATTTTAATATGATTCCCGGAATGGCAGAATTAGCAATTGAAATGTCACACAAAACAAAGCAAGGATTGATAAATCAAAATAAGACAATAATTGAACAACGAGAAAATATAAGGTGGTTTCTTGAATATATATCAGCAAATAATATAATTCTAATCTTGAAAGATGTAAAAAAATGGCTAAATGAAGATGGAACAATGAATTCGGATATGCTGTTTGTAACTGATTTGATTGTTAATACATCAATGTTTTCATATATTACAATTATGACAACATCAAGATATATAGATATACCTTATGATTATTATGAAAAGACACGGCAATTGCCAGTTTTAGGATTGGAAGATACACATATTGCACAGATAATTAAGAACAATTTACCAGAAAAATTTGCAGGTAATGATAGTAAAAATTTGGAGTTTGCAAAAAGGTTATATGGATATCCGCTGGGAGCTAAACTGGGAGCATATAGAATTGCAAATCATGGATATGATTATTATCTAAAACAGCCAGAAAAAATACAAGCATTAAAGGTTAGTTTGGCAAAACAATTAATATCATATGCAGAATTATCTGATGAGTGTTTGGAATATTTAAAGATAATCGCGTTATGTCAATCACGTTTAAGAAACGAGGAATACATTTTAGCGTTTCCGGAGTTTGCGGATAAGATTGCCGAGCTTTCAGATGAAGCTTTTTTTGCAGGTATAGTAAAGTATAGTGAAGAAGGTTGTTATAAATTAGAACTATTAGTTGAAGATTATTTTTATGATCTTGCATTTAATGATTCAAAATGTAAAGAATATTGCGATACGTTGGAAAAAACTCTTTTAAGTATAACTGAGAGAGAAGATGCAAATTATATGAGACTGGTACCTGTTACCGTGCATATCTTAACGCTTAATGGTAAGATAGATAAAGCAATAAAAGTAAGAGCTGAACTTACAGCTACTATAACATCAAGTATGTGGGACATGTATAATCATAGAGAATATGAAAAGGCGAAAAACGTTGCAGAACAATTGATAATGATTGATAATGAAAATGTTGAAGCGAGATATGTAAAGGCATTATGCCTGACACGTTTTGATGAATATGAGGAGGCAAAGAATATTCTTGACAAGTTACTGGAAGAGGATGTTGATAATGTTGCTCGTTATTATTATGCCTTGGGAAGAATACAAAAGAAACAAGGAAAGTATAATAAGGCAATCCAATTATATAAAATAGCAATTCTTAATAGAAGAAGATATCTTTCGCCTTATAGAGAGTTAGCAGAGTGTTATATTTTAATGGATAATATTAGTGATGCTGAAAATGCGATAGAGAATGCAAAGAAAATAGACGAAAGTAATGTGTTTGTAATTTTGTTGGAAGCAAGATTACTACAGAAAGAAGATTGTGCAGATAAGGCGATTCAATTGTTGGAAAATCAATCTATATTTGAAAGAGAACCAGCTCAGATATTTTTTAGAAAGGGTCGGGCTTTTGATCAATTGGGAAAAAAAGAACAGGCAAAAGAATGTTATATGCAGGCATTAGAGTATGATTCGAAAAGCTATGATGCCAAGTTATGCTTGTTGAATCATCAGATAATAGATGAACCCCGAAATGCAGAGAAGGAAATAAACAATTTAAAGGATGTTTTACGAGGTAAAAGAAAATTTATACTAACAAACATTGAGGCAAGATATGTTGGATATCAAAAACATGATGAGGAAAAAGCAATTGAAATATTAGATAGTGTACCAGAAAATTTTAGAGATAAACAGTGGTATGCTGTAAAAATACAACTTTTGGAAAATTCTATTGACAAGCATTCTCAAGCACAAAGAGAGATTTTAGCGAGTGCATATAGACAAGAATTGAAGAAAATTAATGATGTGCTAGAAAAGAAATATGGAGATATAAATTTAAAAGAAGTAGACTTATTGCCAGATATGTAAAAATAAAGATTATCGAAAAAAGAAAGAAAGGGAAAATAATGAACTATAAAGATTTATTTGAAAAGTGGGGATTGAAGAGCCTTAAACTTAATTTAAAGTTTGTTGAAGCAGAATTTGAAGCACAGCCAGAAGATCAGGAGGCAGCATGGGAAATGTATGTGGAATTAATAACGCGTGTTGCTACGCAGTTTTTAGAACCTGATGCAGGAGAAGAAGACAGTGCACTGAATAGTATATATAGTTTATTTGAGACAACTAGAGGGATATTGAAAGAAAAAGGAAGAAAATGTGAAGCATTTACAAAAATAGCGGTTATTGTTCTTAATCAGATAGTAAGACCATTTACAGCAAAGTGGCATAAAGAAAAAGAAAATGGAGCCTTTAGTGATCGGGAAAAATGCACTAAATTTAGAACTGAGTTGAAAATGTTGCAAGTTGAGTTAAGAAAATATACAGCATTATTAGCAGCTATAGCAAATGTTGAGGATATCACTGATATAAACGATTGGGAAGATTAAATATTTAAACTTCTTCTGTTTTATACTTTTGCAGATAAATTAGTTTATTTTTCAAAGTATTGAAATATTTTTCGGTTGAAATGTTATTATAAGAATATACGATTTTGCTTATGTTTTGTATTATATACACGGATTTGCAGAATTTTATAAATTCCAGAATTCAAAAGTGATGCACTGATTGGAATGCAGATTATAGAAAGCTGTGTAGACGATGTGATTATTCTGGGACTCTTTGAGCCACCATTTCAGAGAATGAGAACAACTTATTCCAGTAGCTAAGGATATAAATCGGGAAATTTTGCAAAAAAGTGTGAAGGAGGAGTGAAAAATAGTGTGTCTGCAAGATCAGACTTGTTTGGCAACTTGTGATATACTGGGAGTAGTAAGCTACTTATGCTGTTCTGATAATCATACACCTCTTAGTGGTGAGTAGCAGGTAATGATTTAAGATTCAGCTAAGAGGTGAGAAAAGAAATTAGACTATGAGAGAAGGGGAGCTATATGTCAGCGAAATCAGCAGAGCAAAAAATAATTGAGAAACAAATGAAGGAACAGGCTAAAGTGGCACGAGAGACGAAGTTACGGGAGCGTGCAAGCGGATTAGTAGGTGCAGCATATATGCTAGATGGATTCAGAATTATCGATTCTGAATCAGAAGCACTCCTAAATGAAATATTGAAACAATATAATGGTAATGAGAAAAATTCTGTGACTCTTGTAAAAGATTTGCTACCAAGAAGCCTTCAAGAATCATGTCAAGTACTTTACGAAACTCTTAGGATGTACGGAATGCTATCTTCTGTTATTACATATGGAAATGGGGCAATAATAACATTGTCTGATAGTGGAAAGAACTATTTTGCTAATAAAGAAGTAGCAGAGAAACGAGCAAAAGAAAAGGCGGTAAATGTGCTACAGAAGAACAGAAAACAATATGATGTATTTATCTCACATGCCAGTGCGGATAAACTGGATTATGTAGATCAACTTTATATGGCAATTAGAAAACTAGGGATTTCAATTTTTTATGATTCAGAGGTTATCTCATGGGGAGACAAATGGAAAGATATTATTTTAAATGGTACAGAATCATCCGAATTTGCAATTATAGTGATTTCAGAAAATTTTTTTGATAGAGAATGGACGGAGAAGGAACTTTTAGAATTCTTGAACCGGCAAAATGAAAGTGGACAGAAAATAATTCTCCCGCTATTACATAATATAACTGTTGATAATTTGAAAGAAAAGTATCCAGATATAGGAGATATACAATGTATATCAACTGATCGATATAGTAAAGATCAGGTTACAGTATTGTTGGCAAAAGAACTGATAAAACGATATAAATAGTAAATGACTCAACTTTCCCACCAGTAAAACTGGCATAAACAGTTGATTTTTCAAATAAAATTTTAAAATAATTGGTATCTTGACATAAAAATAGCACCTAATCTTTGATATAATAAGTTCACCACAAACAAATACTCAAAGGAAAAGGTGCTGAACTTATGATATACCAGAATGATAAAAATGAAAATACCAAAAATCAATTTTCCAATGCTTTAAAAGGTAAGCGATGAATAAGCCACCGGTTTTTCAATACTTAAAATTTATGAGATAATCTCTCTAAGGAGTGGTATCTCTATAACTTTTCAGTTTTATGCACTTAGGACCATTTCACTTCAGTTCTTCTGGTTACTGTGCTAATCTCACTCCAAATAAAAATAGGAGTTGAATTTTATGCCTAAAAGAAATCCAAGACGTACCGATAAAGAATGGCTGGATCTTATCCAGGAATGCCGTTCCAGTGGTCTTTCTGATAAATGCTGGTGTTCAGGAACATCACATCCATACAAGCAACTTTTATTACCAGATACGGAGTATTGCAGTGTAGACACTTTTTTTATATTATAAAGAATGCAAAGTTATAATAAAAAGACTGAGATGGTGTTGTCATAATCTATGACATGTTAGTCATGTTTTGTAAACCGTAAAAAAGATGCGTTTTTAGGAAGGAGGCAAAGAATCATGGGAAGATTTGTAAATCCGGACAGCAGTGCATTTCAGGTTGCACTTAATTCCAGAATATATGTGGATAAGACCGGATTGATTGAGTATACCAACAGTGTTCTTGATACGACAAATGCCTATATTTGCAATAGTCGCCCCCGGCGATTTGGAAAGTCTTATGCAGCTAATATGCTGGCGGCATATTATAGTAAAGGTGCTGATTCTGAAAAAATGTTTTCCGGATTGAAAATAAGCAGGGAAGGTGACTTCAAAAAACACCTTAATAAGTATGATGTGATCCATATCGATATTCAGTGGTTTTTAGCAAACTGTGATAATACAGATAAAGTGGTTTTTTTTATAACGGAGAGTGTTCTGGAAGAACTTCGGGAGCTTTATCCGGAAGTCGTGCCAAAAGAGGTTGCGAAGCTCTCAGATGCACTTTCGCGGGTGAAGGAACGTACCGGACAAAAATTTGTTATTATCATTGATGAGTGGGATGCTATTATCCGAGACGGATCGGTAACAGAGAATGTTCAGGATGAGTACCTGAATTTTTTGAGAGGAATGTTCAAAGGCATAGAGCCAACAAAGTATATTCAGCTTGCTTATCTTACAGGGATTCTTCCAATCAAAAAGGAAAAAGCTCAGTCTGCCGTTAATAATCTTGATGAATTTACAATGCTTCAGGCAGATGAACTGGCTCCTTATATTGGCTTTACAGAAGATGAAGTAAGAGAACTCTGTGAAAAATATAATCGAGATTTTGATAAAGTTAAAAAGTGGTACGATGGTTATCTGCTTAATGGATATCAGGTATATAATCCGAAAGCGGTTGTGAGCATTATGACAAAGGGAAGATTCAGAAGTTACTGGTCTGAAACCGGTTCCTATGAGGTCGTTGTGCCGCTTATCTGTATGAATTATGATGGATTGAAGAATGCAATTATTGAAATGCTTTCGGGCTCGGATGTAAAAGTTGATACAGCTACGTTTAAAAATGATCCGGCAAAGATACAAAACCGAGATGATGTGATCACGTATTTGATTCACCTTGGTTATTTGGGATACAATGAAGATACTGAAACAGCATTTGTTCCGAATGAAGAGATCAGGCAGGAATTGACTACAGCTGTAAGAAGTAGTAATTGGGATGAGCTGATTACCTTTCAACAGGAATCAAGAAATCTGCTTATGTCAACATTAGCGATGAATGAAAAGCAGGTTGCAGCACAAATTGATAAAATCCATTCAGAATTTACTTCAACTATTCAGTATAACGATGAAAATTCTTTGAGCAGCACAATTAGTATTGCATATCTGGGAGCGATGCAATTTTATTTTAAACCTGTAAGAGAATTACCAACAGGACTGGGTTTTGCAGATTTTGTTTTTGTTCCTAAACCGGAGTATAAAAACACATATCCGGCATTGGTAGTGGAGTTAAAGTGGAATAAAGATGTAGAAACAGCCTTACAGCAAATTAAAAATAAAAGATATCCGGAGTCAATTTTAAATTACACAGGTGATATTCTTCTTGTTGGAATCAACTATGATAAAACAAGCAAAGAGCATCAGTGTGTGATTGAAAAGTATAGAAAAGAGGCTGAAGTATGTGAAGTGTGAGTATAATGATAGAATGGCAATATTTTTGTCTGACAGCATCGGAATGAGCCGTGATTTAACAGTTCCCGGCAGTTAACGGTGGCTGTTGTAAAAGAACATACACAAGAGGCTGTCTTTTGTCCTTCAAATATGTTATTCTTAAAGAAAAGTTAGGATGGATTGGCTGGAAGGAAGGTGTGATCTTTGGGAAAATTTGTGAATCCGGGAAACGGTGCATTTCAGGTTGCTTTGAATTCGAAAATATATGTGGACAAAACGGGACTTCTGGCGTATACAAACAGTGTTCTTGGAACAACAGATGCGTATATTTGCAACAGTCGTCCGCGTAGATTCGGAAAGTCTTATGCTGCGAATATGCTTGCGGCGTATTACAGCAAAGGCTGCAATTCTGAAAAAATGTTTTCTGAGTTGGATATTGCAAAGACAGAAGATTTTGCGTTACATCTCAATAAATATGATGTGATTCATATTGATGTTCAGTGGTGCATGATGGATGCAGGTTCACCGGAAGCAACCGTGAAATATATCAATGATAATCTGATTTCTGAACTGAAAGAAAATTATCCGGATATACCGGTGGAAAAAGCAAATACAGTATACGGGGCACTTTCTGATATTTATGCAGCAACGGGAAACAGATTTGTCATTATTATAGATGAGTGGGATGCATTGATTCGAGATGAAACGGCGAGTAAAAAGGTTCAGGATGAATATATTAATTTTCTGAGAGGAATCTTTAAAGGAACGGAACCGACAAAATATATTCTGCTGGCATATTTGACAGGAATTTTGCCGATTAAAAAAGAGAAAACACAGTCTGCACTGAATAATTTTGATGAATTTACAATGCTGAGTGCAAGCAATCTTGCTCCTTATGTAGGATTTACGGAAAAAGAAGTCAGAGGGCTTGCGGAAAAATATCATCAAGATTTTGATAAAATAAAAAAATGGTACGATGGTTATCTGCTGAAAGGTTATCAGATTTATAATCCAAGAGCAGTTGTTGCGGTGATGAAGCGTGGAGAATTTAAAAGTTACTGGTCGGAAACAGCTTCCTATGATGCGGTAGTGCCATTGATCAACATGGATTATGATGGACTGAAAACGGCAATCATTGAAATGCTTTCCGGCGTTGCAGTAAAAGTAAATACAGCAACCTTTAAGAATGATACAGTCAATATACAAAACAAAAATGATGTGCTCACTTACATGATTCATCTTGGGTATTTGGGATATGACGAGGAAAAGAAAACTGCATTTGTCCCAAATGAAGAAATACGTCAGGAATTAACGCTGGCAGTTGAAAGTAAGAAATGGGATGAAATGATTTTATTTCAGAGAGAATCTGAAAACTTGCTGAATGCAACTTTGGATATGGATGCAGAGATGGTTGCGGCAAGTATTGAAAAAATCCACATGGAATATGCTTCCGTAATTCAATATAATAATGAAAATTCTCTGAGCAGTGTATTGGCGATCGCTTATTTAAGTGCAATGCAATATTATTTTAAGCCCGTTCGAGAGTTACCGGCCGGACGAGGCTTTGCAGATTTTGTGTTTGTTCCAAAACCTGAGTACCGTCAGGATTATCCGGCAATGGTAGTAGAACTGAAATGGAATCAGAGTGCCGGAACAGCAATCTCACAGATCAGAGATAAAAAGTATCCAGAATCGTTGCTTTGTTATACTGGAGAGATTTTGCTTGTAGGCATTAATTATGATAAAAGCAGTAAAAAGCATCAATGTGTAATAGAAAAATATGAGAGGAATTAATTTCTGACCATTTACACATTTTTATCTGAATGGATACAATGATTAAATGAAGCAAAAAATATTGCCATATAGATGAAGACAGTGTAGTAATTTATAGATTTGAGACACTGAAATATTCCAGCAAAGAGATAATAGGTGTTCATAAGGAAGAAAGTAATTTTTTGTAAAGTATAAAGCAGAGATATAAAAAAGTCCGTCGACCTCGGAAAGGTCAGAAACAAAATGTGAGAAATTCCAAAAAAGCCAGGAAAAATGCGGCGTTTAAGGAAAACAAAGAAAAACAGGTCGACACTGGCAACAGGAATGGCAGTAGCGATATCGGAATTTCAAAGAGAAAAATAAAAGGAAAAGATTATTGATGGGGTTATTGGATAAATGGTAAATGTTTATGCATGGAATTATCACCGAATCTTTCTGGTCATGTTGTTTTTGCTTATCCTCTGGCGGATTTTAGCAAGGTATATAAGAATCGACATCTGGAAGATTTTAAATTTGTTTGGAGCAGGGGTATCGTTTTTTCTGATCCTCAAGTTCACGGTGCTGGGGAGAACACCTTCCGGTGTGCATCAGTTTGTGGTGATGGCACCTTATTCGGATGAGTTCTTTCGGGAGTTACTGATGAATGCCTTTTTATACTTTCCACTGGGACTTACGCTCGGGGAGCTGATAGGCTGGCATCGGATCTGGCTGGCTCTGGTTCTGGCAATTGTGATCGAGAGCTGGCAGTATGCGGCCGGGACAGGAATGGTGCAGGTGACGGATGTGATCTGCAATACGCTGGGAGCCTGGATAGGCGGTATAGCTTTTCAAAAAAGAAAGCATTGCTTGTGAAAAGTTGTTGCAGATAGTATAATGGTGGAATTATTTTGAAGTCAAGAGAAAGCAGAGGTGTTTCATGGTCGATTTACATACACACATTCTCCCACACCTGGATGACGGGGCTTTTGATTTGGAGACTTCGGTGCGGATGGCGGATTTGGCTGCACGCAGCGGAGTGTTTCATATGGCTGCGACCAGTCACGGGAATTATTATGATTATACGTTAGAGGAATACAGGGAAAATTTTGAGAGGCTTCAGGCGGAACTGCGTGACAGAGAGATTCCGGTGAAGCTTTATTCAGGTATGGAGATTTTTATGGATGAGAAAGCCGCAGATCTGCTGGATCTGGGGGAGCTTCTGACATTAAATGGGACAAGATATGTCCTGGTGGAGTTTGATTTTGAAGAAAATGTCGAAAAAGTGTATAAATATGTTGCCGATTTGCAGACGAGAAGGTATAATATAGTTTTGGCACACCCGGAACGTTATCTTTTTGTGCAGAGGGATCCTGAGTTTGCCTACTTTCTGGCGGAACAGGGCTGTGCACTTCAGGTAAATAAAGGGAGTGTTCTTGGGCAGTTTGGAAGAAGATGCAGAAATCTTGCAGAACAGTTTCTGGATGATGGGATTGTCAGTGTGCTGGCTTCGGATGCACATGACTTTGAGTATCGTACCCCATCGATGAACAGACTGGTGGCATACCTTGAGAGGCGATATCCGAAAAAGCTGATTCGTATGTGGCTGTCGGAGAATCCGAGCCGCATATTAAACGGGATGCCGATTCTCACTACATAAAGGAGTACAGCGATTATGGACAAAAGAAAGGTCTTGGCAGGGGCAGTTTGTGTTCTTTCCCTGGTTGGAGGCTGTGTTTATTATTCAAATGCACAGAAGCAAAAGGATATGGAACCGCCGGTTCTCAGTGCGGATGCGGAGAAGTTTTCGGCAAGCATTAAAGCGGATGAGAAGAAGCTGATCTCCGGCGTGACGGCATTTGATCAGAAGGACGGGGACGTATCGGACAGCATACTGATCGACAGTATCAAAAAGAAGGAAGGCACGGACAGTGATTTCCTGATTACTTATGTGGCCTTTGATAAATCAAGCAATATGGCATCACTTACAAGGACACTTCATTATTCTGACTATCGTCAGGCACATTTTTCCTTTGAACAGGCATTGCGTTTTCCGGAAAATCAGGAGATTGATCTGTTGTCTTATTTTACGGCGGACGACTGTATTGATGGGGATGTCACACCATTTATTACTTTGGATGGTGATAAGGAAGTTCTGGAAGGAGAGCCGAAGAAGGGGATTTATGAGTGCACGGTCAGTGTGACGAACAGTGTTGGTTATACGACGACGCTGCCGATCAGTGTGGAAATCTATGAGGATGGATACGATGAGCGAAATCAGCGTCCGCAGATCATATTGAATCAGTATATTGTATACATGGAAAAGGGCGAACAGCTGGATGCAAGTGCTTATCTGGATTATATCGAAGAGGGAGGAGAAACCTTTGCAGTTTCAGGAATAACTTCATCTGTGGAGGGGACTTCAGAGAGCGAACAGCAGAGTACGGCAAGTAAGCAGATTTCCATGGAGAATATTGAAATCACTTCGAAGGTTGATACGGAAAAGGCCGGAGTTTATACGGTAAATTATCATTATACATCGGAGGAGACAGGATACGACTGCAATGCAAATCTGATCGTGGTAGTCGAGTAGGAGGGAGCAAATGAATCAGGAACATTATAAAAATCAAAATGTGCAATCGTATGATGTGAAATACATAAGTCGCTGCCTGATGAGAAATGCACTCTTTATTCTGATGTTTGCATGTCTGGCAGGCGTGTTTTCTTATATTTTTCTGGATCACTATAAGAAGGATACTTACACGGCAAGTGTCAATCTCTATGTGATCCCAAGAGACAATGCGAGCACAAAATTCAATTCAAATGGGATCAGTTCAGCGGTATCCCGATGCGTCAGTGCCCTGAACAGTGATATGATGAAAGAGCAGATAAAAAAGGAAAAGGATGCGAATAAGCTGAAGGGAAATCTTTCGGCATATGCAGCCGGAAGCACCAACATCATTGTCATGAGTGCGACGAGCAGTTCGGCGGAGAGTGCATGCCGCCTGTTGAAAGCTGGTATTGATAATTATCCGAAACTTTCCGGATATTTCCAGACGGGATATCTGCTGAAGAAGATTGGAAGTTTTGAAGGGAATGGGATTACGGTCAATCATGCAGATGCACCAATCGGTGCACTGAAGGTGGCACTTCTGGTGCTGATTGCAGGATGTGGTCTGGTCGGAGCAATGGCAGTTTTCACTGACAAGGTACATAGTGTCGAACAGGCACAGCAGTTGCTGGATATGGATGTCTTTGGAGCGTTACCGTTTGTAAAGAAAAAACAGGAACAGAAGTCGATTCTGATCACAGATCCAAGGACTTCTTCGCAGTATGCGGAAGCTGTGGACAAGATCGTTACAAAGCTTCGCAGAAAGATGCACGAAAATCATTATAAAGTGCTGATGGTGAGCAGTCTGAAAGAGAATGACGGAAAATCTACGGCAGCAGCGAACCTTGTACTGAATCTGGTGCAGCGTGGTAAGAAAGTAGTTCTGGTGGACTGTGATATGCGAAGATCTGCCGTCTGTAAGCTTTTTGATATTGACATGAAAGATCAGAAACAGCTCTATGATTATCTGACAGAAGAGAGTACACTTCAGGATGTTTTGATTGAATATGGTCAGGACGAGCGTAAGTTCTCTTGTATTTTGCAGAGAAAAGCAGTCTCTGAGCCGGAAAAATTGTTTGATTCGGAGCGATTTGAACATATGCTGAAGGAACTGTCCGGAAGTTTTGACTATGTGATCCTGGATACGGCACCAATCGGCATTGTACGTGATGCGGAGATCATTGCTGGATATGCGGACTCTGTTTTTATGGTCATGAAGCAGGATGAGGTGCATGCAGCATCGGTCAATGATGTGATCGATATTCTGGAGGATGCAGGATCTGTCGTAGTCGGTGGTGTCCTGAATATGGCAAAGGGCGAGAAAATTGCGGGAAACGGCTATCACAAGTATAAGTATGGAAGCTATTACTACGGATACGCTTACGGAAAGGATGGACAGCATGCAGGAAAGTGATAAAGTACGTGCAGAAAGAGTGAGAACAGGACAGCAATATGGTGCCGGTCAGGAAGGAATTGATCTTTTCAGCATGATGGATGATGCACTGCGGTGTTTTCAGAAGTACTGGCTGCAATTTTTATTGCTGATCGTGATCGTGACTGCAGTTTTTATTATTTATGGAAACAGACAGTATGTTCCACAGTATCAGGCAAAAGTAATTTATGCGGTGAATAAGACCGGAGATTCTGATACAGATGCTTCCATTGCACAGAGACTGAGCAACAGTATCAGCGTGGTTACGAAAACAGGAGATTTTAAGGATCGCCTGTTTGCAGATGTGGAAGAAGAAAATGTCAATCCGAATTATGTGATATCATCTGCATATACGGACAACTCCAACTTATTTTCTGTTACGGTGACGGCAAACAATTATAACAATGCCAATATGCTGCTGGATCTTCTGGAGAATATGTATCCGGAATGGGTGGCAGGATCCAATGGTACGATTGAATTACAGGTTGTGGATCGGGCTTTGGCAGGCGAAAATCCCGTAAATGGTTATTCAGCGATGAAGCAGCTGGTGGAGGGTGTGTTGGCTGGCGTGATTTTGTGTCTGGCAATCGCAGCATTGTATGCACAGCTGATCAGGACGGTCCGCAAAGAAAGTGATATGAAGAAGATCACGTCCAAAGGATGCATCAGTCTGATACCGGAGATTGCAGTCAAGAAACGTGAAAAAAGTAAGAAACAGCAGCTTCTGCTGACCAACAAGCGTGTGGACTGGGGATTTAAGCAGTCTGTGCAGGCGGCTCAGCTTCGTATCGAGAAACAGATGGAACAGGAGCATAAACAGGTTCTGCTCGTTTCCAGTACGCTTCCGCAGGAAGGAAAGAGTATGACGGCAGTCAATCTGGCACTGGCATTTATGCAGCATGAGAAAAAGACAGTTCTGATCGATGGAGACCTCAGAAAGCCATCCGTAGCAGAGATGCTTGGAATGGAAGAACAGAAGGGACTTGCAGAGTATCTGAAGGGAAATGCCAAGGTTAAAGAGGTTTTGCAGAAAAAAGGAGATCTGACGGTAATTCAGGGTGGAAAGGTGCATGGCAATATATCCAGCCTGATGGATGAGAGCAGAATGGAAGAACTTATGACTTTTCTTAAGTCAGAATTTGACTATGTAATCATCGATACACCGCCGGCATATCTGTTTTCGGATGCTGCGATCCTAGCGGGATATGCAGATCGTGTACTTTATGTTGTACGTCATGACATGGCAGAAATTCCGCAGATTGAGAAAGGAATGGAATCTTTTATTCAGGAGGATAAACTGCTTGGCTATCTGATCAACAGAAGTCAGAAGGGATTCGCTTCTTACGGAAAATATGGATATGGAAAATACGGATATGGAAAGTATGGCTACGGCAAATATGGAAAGTATCAGAGATATGTAGATGTGAAAGAAGACGATATGGACACGGAAGATTCCTTATAGTGGAGGCATAACAGATGAGAAGAAAAAGATGGCTGACCGTTGCAATGATTGTGACAGCAGCAGTGGCTGTGATGATGGCTGCGACCTCTTATAAAGAAATCGGGAAGAAACTGGAGATGCAGGGTGAGGATCAGCAGACGATGCTGGTTGCCGGGTATGAGCTTCAGACAGAAACAGCGAAAGAAACAGAAAAGAATAAGAAAAAAAGCACGAAAGTAAGTGAAAAAGAAACGCAGGCAGGCGAAAGTACAGAAACAGAAGCAAGTACTGCAAAGACAGAAACTTCTGATACAGAGATGGCATCGGAAACGGAAAAAGAAACGGAAACAAAAGAGACAGAAACCCGGACTTCAGCCGCTACAGATCCGTCAAAGCCGGTCCTGAAATTAAAGCAGAAAAAGATAGAGATCAAGGTCGGCGATGCGTTTGATGCGGTTTCGCAGGTATCTGAAATCACTGATGATACAGATGATCGTTCTGCTCTGTTCCGTCAGATTGAGGTCCACGGTGACTACAGCACGGATGAACCGGGCACTTATACGCTGACTTACACGGCGATGGACAGTGACGGCAATGTATCTGCTCCGGTTACGCTGGAGCTGGTAGTGAAAGGATAGGATTATGGGAGTATTAACGAGTATCAGCAGAGGCCTGGAGGCAGTTTCGACTCCGCTTGGCGTACTGCCGGACATGGTATATGCGGCGGCAGCCGCAAGCTTTCTGCTTCTGCTTATTGTGTACGTTTTTGTGACACCATCCTGGAGAGAAAAAAAGAGAAAGCGTGGCAGGACCATCTGTGTGTGGCTGATGTTTGCGATTTATGTGCTGCTGATCCTGGCGGTGACCATTCTTGGAAAGAGATCCGGAGATTCTGCGGTGGATATGGGGATCTTCACAGGAAGCTGGGTGATGGAAACGCTGGTAAAAGTGGCAGCAGGTACGGTCGCTTTTGTTCCACTTGGAGCTTTGATCATGATCCTGATGAAAGGAAAGTATCAGGCTGCGAAGAGTATGGGTGCATCGTTTGCATTAGCACTTTGTGTGGAAATACTCCAGCTTGTCTTAAAGACGGGAGTTTTTGATCTGGGGAATCTGCTCTTTCATACGATCGGTGCCGGTATTGGTATTGTGTTTGTGATCGTTTGGAAATATGCGTTTTCCAGGAAAAGTGCGTTCTCTTATGCCATGCGTCTGATGCTGAGTATTCTGATCGTGTTGATGCTTCTGGAAACAGCGGCGTTCGGAGCTTATCATGTACTGCGTACGACCGGACAGGAACATATGGATGAGAACATCAGTGTGGCAGAAAATCAGATGATTTCAAAAAACACTGACGGAAGTGATGCAAAGGTTTCTTCCGACCCGGATGTGATCTGGTACAATGGCAAGGCTTACCGCTATAATCACGATCTGGTGACGATGCTGGTCATGGGCATTGATCAGGAGAGTGATACGATCGAAGAAAAGGATGATGTTTCCGGTGAGAGCGGTCAGGCGGATACCATTTTTCTGATAGTTATGGATAAGAGCAAAGATGAGATCAAAATGATCAGTATTTCGCGAGATACCATGACACAGATCAAGACGTTTGATTATAAGGGAAATTATCTTGGAAAATCAAAGAATCATCTCGGACTTGCGTATTCCTTCGGGGATGGAAAGGTGACAAGCTGTCAGTACATGGTGGATGCTGTCTCCAACCTGTTCTATGGAATGCCGATCAATGGCTATGTGGCATTGAATATGAATGCGGTTGCCATGATCAACGATGCAGTTGGCGGCGTAACGGTGACGGTACCGGAAGATATGACGCAGGTTGATCCGTCCTTTGCAGAGGGGGCGGCGGTGACGCTGACAGGAGATCAGGCGTTGAAGTTTACACGTTATCGAGATACGGAAAAGGATTTTTCCAACAATTCTCGTATGGAGCGCCAGAAACAGTACCTTGTGAATTTTATGGGACAGGCGGTGAAGGCGATGAAAGCAGATATGGGACTTCCGGTCAGCCTTTATCAGAGTCTTACGGATGATATGGTCACAAATCTCAGCCTGGATCGTTCGGTTTATCTGGCAACGGAGGCGATGAATATGCATTTTACTGCCGACGGCATTGTTTCTTTGAAAGCGAAATCCAAGAAGGGCAGTGTCTATGATGAGGTTTATGTGGATGATGATGCACTTTATGATCTGATCATTCAGACCTTCTATACCGAAGAACAGTCAGAAGGTGAGTCGAAGTGAAAAAAAGAACATGGAAGGTGATCGCGGTGATATCGTTTGCTGCGGCAGTGATCCTGACGGCAGTCGTTTTGCGGATTTATACACAAAGAGAACATGCCAGGCAGACTTATGAAGAAATGCAGCAGCAGAATTCCGAGAAACGGCAGACCGATACGCAGGAGTCGAAGGAACAGTCCAAGACAAAGGAAAAAAAGAAGAAGCTGGACATTCCGGTGGATTTTGAGACCTTACAGAAGGAAAATCCGGACATTTATGCGTGGATCACGATACCGGGAACGGATATTGACTATCCGGTTGTACAGGACAGCACGGATAATACGTACTATCTGAACCATGCGGCGGATACCAGTTTAAGTGACAGCGGAGCGATTTATTCGGAAAAGGAAAACGCCAAAGATTTTGATGATTATCTGACGGTGCTTTACGGACATAACATGAAAGACGGTTCGATGTTTGCAGGTCTGCACAAGTACGAGGATAAGACATTCCTGAAAGATCATAAGGATCTGACCATCTACACGCCGGATTCAATCTTGAAATATCGGATTTTTGCGGCCTATCTGACGGACAACCGTCATGTGCTGATGTATTATAATCAGGGAAAAGATGAGGAAAGCAGGGAGACTTATCTGAAAGATATTTTAGAGCAGCGAAATATGAATGCATCCATTGACACGAAGGCGAAGGTGGACAAGGACAGCAAGATCTTGACGCTCTCAACCTGCCATGCGGCCGGTAAGAATTACCGCTACCTGGTACAGGCATATCTGGTTAAGGAAGAGCACGAATAGAAGAAGAGGGAGTCTTCTCCCACTAAGATAAAAAGACCATATACCAAAACGGTATGTGGTCTTTTTTTGACTCCAACATCATATGATGTTGAGGTCAAAAGATGCCTCGGCAGGATTTTGCAATGAAAATATCAGAAATGTTTTCTGAATTGCTGGGAGGACTGAAATGTTCATAAAAACAAGGGAATACCAGGAGCTTTTTCTGGAGGCACTGCGTGCGGGGATCCGCGGGCAGCGGGTGGCCTGGAAGGAGCGTTCCGTGCAGGAGTGGTCAGGGGTTTTTGCCCTGGCGGACATGCATCATGTGCTGCCGCTGGTTTATGAGGCGGTGGCGGAGTGCCGGGCAGCGGCTTTGGCGGACCGTGTGATGTTTGCAAAAGTGCGGGAAAAGAGTCTGCGGCTGATGGCACTTCAGAGGACGATGACCGAAGAATTTCTGGAGTTGTACGCTCATTTACAACAGATGGGTGTAAAGCCGCTGGCGGTAAAAGGAATCGTCTGCCGCAGTCTGTATCCGAATCCGGATGCGAGGCTTTCTGCTGATGAGGATCTGCTGATACCAAAAGAGCAGTTTGAGGCCTGTCAGGAAGCGATGCTTTTATATGGAATGCAGCAGTTAAATCCTGAGACTGGCACCGAGAACTATGAGACGGCTTATAAAAAAACAGGCGGCTTTCTGGTGATCGAGCTGCACCGGATGCTGTTTCCGGAAAATGAAAAATGGTGTATTGGATGGAATGGATTTTTTGATGAGATCCATAAACAGGCGATCGAAAGAGAGGTAGAAGGTGTAAAAATCAATATGCCGCAGCCGACGGATCATCTGTTTTTTCAGTTCTGCCATGCCAGAAAACATCTGCTTGCTTCCGGAGTCGGGATACGGCAGATCTGCGATATTCTGCTGTTTGCCGAGTATTACGAGAAGGAGATCGATTGGGAGATTTTCTGGGATCGCATCCGGATGACGGATGGTATCCTGTTTGCAGAGGCGATTTTTCGCCTTGGTGTGCAGTATCTTGGTTTTGAAGAAAAACAGTTCTATTTTCCGGAAGGTGTGCATAGTATGAAACTGGATACGGAAAGACTGATGGAAGATATCCTGCACTCCGGCATTCATGGAAAAGGGACAAGGAGTCGCCTGCACAGTGGCACCCTTACGCTGCATGCGGCGGAAAAAAGAGGACTGTCAGGCATATTCCCCGGTCTGTTTTACATGGCATTTCCGCCTGTAAAGAATCTTCTGTGGCGTTTTCCGTACCTGAAAAAGCATCCATATCTTCTGCCGTTTGCCTGGGGGCAGAGGATCTGTGGCTATCTCAGAGAAGGTCCGGTTTTAGGATCGGTAAAAGAAATCGTTAAGACTGGAAGAAAAAGGAAAGAGATTTTAAGAGAATATGGGATTTTCGGGGAAAAGAGAAGATGAATACAACAAGGGAAAGTGAGTGAAATATGGAGGCGAAGAGATTTGTATTGCGGAAAGTAGCAGGGGAAAACATCCTGGTGCCGGTGGGAAATACGGCGCTTACTTTTAACGGTCTGGTGACCTTGAATGAGAGCGGGGCGTTTCTGTGGAAACATATGGAAAAAAACAGGACGAGGGAAGAGCTGGTACAGGAGGTTCTGCAAGAATATGAAGTGTCAGAAGAACAGGCACGTCTGGACATCGGTCAATTTCTTACATATCTTGCAAAAGCGGGCGTTTTGGAATGAGGGATAAGAAAGGGACGCATCGATTCTGGGGTGTGCTGTTTTATCTGGCACTTATGGTCACGATTGTATCTGCCTCTTATGCAGGCGTGAGGTTCTGCAGCAATCTGGTGACAGAACAGTCGTATGAAAGACTGCGGGATGCGGCGGAAGCGTTCGCAGTGGGGACAAAAAACGGGCAGCAGGGAAAAGAAAAAAATAAGGCAGCAAAGGGAATGGAACGTGAGTCCGAAGCCGGGGATGACAGGCCGGAAGGCATCGATTTTGCAGAGCTTTTGAGCATCAATCCGGATATTTATGCCTGGATTCGGATACCGGATACGCAGATTGATTATCCGGTGCTGCAAAGAGAAGAAGATGACACTTATTATTTGAGACACAACAGCAGCGGAAGATATGCGTTTGCCGGAAGTATTTATACGGAAGAAGCAAACAGCAGGGATTTTAAAGATCCGATGACCGTGCTTTACGGGCACAACATGAGAGACGGCTCGATGTTCCAGAATCTTCATTTTTTTGAGGATAAAACATTTTTTGCGGAACATCCGGAATTTTTTATTTATTTGCCGGGCTACCGGCTGACATATGAAATTTTTGCGGCGTACCGCTTTGATGATACGCATCTGCTCGGGGCATTTGATTTTTCAAAGAAAAAGGTGCGAAGGGCGTATATCAGAGAAGTGTTTGCCGGGATTTCCATGGGACAGAATACAAGAGAGGATGTAAAGGTGACAGCAAAAGATAAATTTGTGACCCTGAGTACCTGCACATCCGATCAGGCAGACGGACGTTACCTGGTGCAGGCTGTTCTGAGAAAAAAAGAAAAAACCAGGCAGTAAAAAAGAGAAAGAAGGTGTGGGAATATGCAGACGGAAAAAAGAGCGGGCAGGGTGATGCGAAGTGTGGCGGCCGTTCTGGTGATCATTCTGGCGATCGTGGCAATTTTTCAGGGATTTCGTATGAGGGGGAAAGAGGCACTGTTTCGCAATGTGGCGGTGGAAACGGAAAATCTGCCGGAAGAAAAGCAAAGCGGAGACGACAGGGCAAAGATCGCATGCGAACAGGGAAAGGAGGTCACATATCAGGGAGAGAAGTATGTGTACAACGAAGATCTGGTGTCGATTCTTTTTCTTGGGGTAGATAAGGAAGCGTTTGAAGAGGGCGGCACGGTCGGAGATGGAAAGGCAGGTCAGGCAGATGCACTTTTTCTTCTTGTGCTGGATACGAAAACCGGAAAGAGCCGCCTGATCGCGATCTCACGAGATACGATGACGGATGTCAACGTCTATTCAGACCTTGGAAATTTTATCGGAACGGAAAAGCTGCAGCTCTGTCTTGCCTACACGTACGGGGACGGAAAGGAGAAGAGCTGTGAGAATACGGTGAGAGCCGTTTCCAGGCTGTTTTACGGGATGCCGGTCGCAGCGTATGCGGCACTGGATCTGGATGCCATTGCAGTGCTGACGGATGCAGTCGGCGGTGTGGAGGTGACGGTCACCAAAGATCTGACGATCCAGGATCCGTCCCTGAAAGAAGGAGAGAGAAAGGTGCTGACCGGAGAGCAGGCACAGTGGTATGTGCAAAGTCGTCTGGTGGAAGAAAAGGAAGCGACAGCGGATGCCAACAGTGACCGCATCGAGCGGCAGAAGCAGTATCTTGCAGCTTTTGGAGGAAAAGCGGCAGAGCAGTTTCGAAAGAATCCGCTTTTTTTGTTGACTCTGTATCAGAAAATCAAGGATTTTTCAGTCACGAATCTTTCAGCAGCCGAAGTGACGTATCTTGGAACCCTGCTTTTTCGCGGCGGTTTTCAGGATGCCGGTATTTTAAGCATCAAAGGAGAAGCATCCATGGGAGAGACTTATGCGGAATTTCATGTGGATGAGCAGGCAATGTATGAGATGGTTTTAGAGGTGTTTTATCGAAAGGCGGGGAAGGATCATGAAAAATAAAAAACTTTGGATCACGGCAGTTTTGCTGTCCGGTATGCTGGCACTTCCGGTCCGGGCGGCAGTGATAAGTCCTGGCAGTGAGAATGTAAGAAGAAGTACGGTAACAAAGACGGCCGTTTCACCGAAAACAGGAGAAGGTACGGGAGAGTCCGTGGCTCTTCTGCTTGCCTGTGTATCGGCATCGGCAGCCGTTTTTGCAGACCGGAAACGGAAAGAGAAGACGGAATGAAAAAATTAAGGTGGTTTGCGATCACACTTTTTCTGCTTTCAGTGGTGGTCTATGCACTGGATCAGAACCAGATCCGACGAAAAACGGACCAAACCATACCGAAAATATCCATGGATCAGGATGAGATCCAGGTGAGTGTCAAAGATCCGGAGAAAGTATGGAAAAAGGGAATCACAGCTTATGATGAAAAAGACGGCGATATCACGGATTCTCTGGTGATCGAGAGTGTATCGACTTTTCTGGAAAAAGGACGCAGACTGGTCTCCTATGCAGCATTTGACCGGGACGGCCACGTTGCGAAAGCATCCAGACAGCTGATCTACACGGACTATCATTCGCCGGAAATCTCCTGTGCAAAGCCATTTTCTTTCCCGGTCGGGACACAGAATATTCTGGATAGTGTCTATGCGACAGACTGCATCGACGGAGATATCTCAAATAAGGTGGAGATCACGGGGGATTCGGTGTTTTTCCTGAATATCGCCGGAGAATATGAGATCTGGCTGCAGGTGACAAACAGCTGCGGTGATATGGTGACGGTTCCGGTCACGCTTGAGATGGTGGATTACAGACAGCAGCCGGAAGGAGCAGAAAATGGAACAAAGGCGGGGTGAGTACAGGATGGATGGAGTGGACAGGGCACTGTCGTATACGGTTCTGACGGATGTTCTGCGGCAGTGGCTGGTGATTTTCTGTTTTGCCGTTTCGGCAGCATTGCTTGCGGCAGCTGTGATGCAGTGGCACTATCAGCCATCTTACACTTCCCAGGCGACACTTTATGTGACAAAAAAGGGACTTCCGAATAATGTCTATGACAATGAAAGTTCGGCACAGGTTATGGCGGAACATTTTGAGCAGATTTTAAACAGCAGTATTTTGCAGAAAAAAGTCGCAGAAGAGATACATCTTGCGGATTTTGCAGGCAGTGCATCGGCAGAGGCGGTGGAGGGAACGAATCTGATCAATCTGGCGGTCACTGCGGTCTCACCGGAGCTTTGCTTTAAACTGATGCAGTCTATTTTGAAAAATTACAGCCTGGTATCGGACTATATGACAGGTAATGCAATCCTGGAGATCTTAAAGGCACCGAAGGTTCCGCTTACGCCGGATCAGCCGTTTGAGCGGCGAAATATCATGATCCAAGCATTTCTGGCTGCGGCAGCATGCTGGGTACTGATCTTCGGCGGGCTGTCCTGGCTGAAGGATACGATCCGCACGGAGGAAGACATTGAACAGAAGCTGGAGGCGAGATGTCTTGGTACGCTCTGGCATGAGCGGAACAGAAAAAAACGGACTGACATCCGCATAGACGATCCGCTGATCAGCTTCCGCTATATGGAATCTCTGCAAAAACTGACACAGCACGTCCAGAAAAAGATGGAGGAGCGAAAGGCACAGACACTGCTTGTGACCAGTGTGCTGGAAAAAGAGGGCAGATCGACCGTGGCGGAAAATCTGGCACTGGCACTTTCGATGCGAAAAGAGAAGGTTTTTCTGTTAAATGCAGATTTCCGGAAGCAGAATGCGTCCTGGCTTGCCGATGAAGAAGGACATTTGAAAATAGAAAATTTTCAGAAATTGTTGGAGAACCTGAAAAAAGAGAATGATTATGTGATCATCGATACGCCGCCGTTTTTGCAGAATGCGGATACGGAGGAGATGGCACAGATGGCGGATGCGTCACTTCTGGTTGTTGCAGAGCACCGGGCACAGGCGAAAGATCTGAATGCGGCACTGGATCTTTTAAATGCACAGGGAGAGAAAAATCTTGGCTGTGTCTACAACAATGCACATGTGGAATTTTTAAGACCGATGGCCTCTTATGGCTATCAGTATGCATATCATTACGGCAGATATGGAGGACATTATGAACGGTGAGATGAGATTGGAGGATGGAAGGATCGACCTTACCTCTCTGGCAGAGACGATGTGGAAACAGGGCAGACGCTTCTGGTGGCTTTTGCTGCTTCTTGCAGGGATTGGGGCAGCTGCCTGTTCTTTTCTTGTGAAAAAAACGTATCAGCCGGTCTATACTGCATTTGCTGCTTATGCGGTGAGCAGTGATTCTGTCTATGCGGGAAATAAAAACTATGAGCAGAAAGTAGCAGAACAGATCGGCGTTGTGTTTCCTTATATTTTAACGAGCGATGTACTGCGGGAAAAAGTATGTGAAAAGATGGGGACAAAGACCATGCCGGGAAGTATCGATGCATCGGTGCTTCAAGATACTAATCTGATTACGATCCGGGCAAGGGCTGCAAGTGCCGGCAGGGCGTATGAACTTCTGCAGGCAGTGCTGGCATGTTACCCGGAAATCCTGCATCCGGTGACCGGTGTATTGAAGATGGAGCTTCTGGATGAATCCGGTGTGCCGCATCAGCCGGACAACATTCCGGATGGTCGAAGGGCAGCTCTTGAAG
>PPYF01114327.1_pt1 | contig 28018 bp, 28 predicted proteins | sample 1559871 | NCBI WGS metagenome assembly PPYF01 (sample SAMN08240021, study PRJNA423297) | Human gut metagenome, whole genome shotgun sequencing project.
CTGATTTAAACACCCTTGAAGGCGAGTTGCACAAGGAAAGCCGGCGGATCAGCGATCTGCAAAAAACGTGAGCAAAATTTTCTAGCTGCTCTTCCGATCGTTTATTTATTTTTTATCATATACTCAAAATCTACAGTTGGCCAACACACAAATTACAATTTCTATGTAGTATCATATAATAATTCCGTATATATAACCAGATGATCATCAAAATAAACAAAGGAAGGGCAAGGATATGGAAGATCAAAAGATCATAGATCTATATATAAACCGTGAAGAAAGAGCAATTCACGAAACAGATAAAAAATACGGACGATTATGTACAAGCATTTCCATGGGAATCTTAAATGATATCAGAGACAGTGAAGAATGTGTCAGTGATACATGGCTTACCTTGTGGAATCAGATACCGCCCAAGGAACCGAATCCATTCAAAGCGTATATCTGCAGGATCATAAAAAATCTATCATTAAAACGCTATGAATATCATCATGCAAAAAAGAGAAACAGCCAGTATGATCTTTCACTGGAAGAATTAGAAGAGTGCATCAGCAAAGAGCAAAATGTAGAAAATCAGATCGAATTACGAGAATTAAAATGGATCATTGCAAAGTTCATAGAGGAACTGCCAAAAGAAAAAAGAATTTTATTTTTAAGAAGGTACTGGTTTTTGCAATCGGTCTCAGAAATGGCGAGAGATTATGAAATAACTCCAAAGAATATGTCAGTCAAACTGTTAAGGATCAGAAAAGAGTTAAAAGAATATCTGAAAGAGGAGGGATTTGAAATATGAAAGACAATAAGGATGAGGAAAAAACATTATTTCAGGCAATCGATGCAGTGGATGATAAATTTTTGATGGAAACATTGAAAGATATGGAAAAGAGAAAGAACCAAAACCACAAACAGCAATTAAAATTTAAGCAAATGACACCAATGGTTAAAGCAGCAACGATTGCATTGATCTGTTTTCTGACCTTAGGAATAAGTGTTAGCGTGGCAGCAGCGACATCGAAAACATTTCGGCAGTGGATTCAAAAGACATTTATGTCACAGACGATATATAAAGTAACACAAACCAAAGATGTCAGCGATCATAAGAAAAACCAAAAGATTGTGCTAAAAGATAACATGGAAATCAAACAAGGACACAACCAAAGCTTTATCTGTCAGTATCATTACGAAGGAAAATACGATGTCGAAGTGACAGACAAAGTATATACAATTGAAGGGAATCATTTAAAAGAATTAAAACCAGAGAAAAAATGGTTCCATGGAATTTATAATGGAAGGAAATTTTCATTTCAGTATGCAGTGATTCGTGGAGAAATTTATGTATACAATGTGAAAGGAAATATCAGTGATATTTTCTGGAAAGTATGGGATGAAGATACGATTTATGTTTCTTTATATCATATGAATAAAAAAGATGATATCATACAAAAAGAATGTATTGCAAAATTAAATCTTAAAACAGGAAAAGTAACAAAGATTACAGATGACACCAAAATCTGCAATATGGAGATGTCACCAGATGGGGAATGGATTTTGTTAAATTACAGAAGCAAAGGATATTGGAGTGCATTGAATCTTAAAACAGGAAAAGAAACCAAACAGCCAGGAATCAGTGGATATGCACACAATGAAGAAATTTGTTTTATTGGAAAAGACAAGATTGTAGCAATGGGAAATCCTGTCATGACAAAAAATTCTGAATACAACGTCTGGAATAAAATTAATCTAAAAACAGCCAAAGTGACAAAACAATGGGATGACCGCTCCAAAGAAGAACAATATTCAAATAACGAATGGTATGTATACAAAGAAAAGAAAGGAAAGTTACATTTAAAACATCTGGCATATGAAACATCCATTGATATTCCAGATGTCAAAACAGTACATATTATTGATGATGCTGGAGATTATGTTTTATTTGATGATGATCAAGGCAATGATTATTTGTGTAATCTAAGAAATAAGACATATAAGAAATTTATATTGCAAAAAAAATTTAGAGATGATACGCAAATGTATCTGGCAGGAAAAGAGAAGAAGATGCTGGTGCAACATGGAAAAGAAATATATTTGATCGATATTAGTGATATGTATAAAAACATCCAACCAAGGAAATAATACCACTATTATTTTCATAAAGAAGGATGTGACAAAAATTGAAAAATCGTTTATGCATTGAAAATGTTATCGGAAGGGAAGTTTTAGATTCCAGAGGAAATCCAACGGTAGAAGTCGATGTACTTTTAGAAAATGGAGCCTTGGGAAGAGCGATTGTCCCTTCTGGTGCTTCCACAGGAAAATATGAGGCGTTAGAGTTAAGAGACCGTGAAAAAAGATACCGTGGATTAGGTGTTGAAACAGCTGTTAATCATGTGAATCACAAGATTGCAGACCGCTTGACTGGCAAAAATGCACTCAATCAGATTGAAATCGATCAGATCATGTTAGAAGCAGATGGAACCCCAAACAAAGAAAGATTTGGGGCAAACGCAATCCTTGGAGCATCACTTGCAACTGCTAAGGCAGCCGCTTATGGACTAGGTTTACCGTTATACCAGTATCTCGGAGGCAGCTTTGCATCCAAACTTCCGATACCAATGATGAACATATTAAATGGAGGAAAACACGCAGATAATACCGTTGATTTTCAGGAATTTATGATTGCACCAGTTGGTGCAGACTCTTTCAAAGATGCTTTGATGATGGGAACTGATGTTTATCATACATTAAAATACATTTTGAGGAGAAATCATTTAAATACAGGTGTTGGAGATGAAGGAGGTTTCGCCCCGAATCTGGAAAGCTCAGAACAGGCATTAGATCTTTTGGTGCAGGCAATTGAACAGGCAGGATATAAAACAAAAGAAGAAATAGCAATCGCTATGGATTGTGCTGCATCAGAAATCTATAATGAAGATGAGAAAGTTTATCATTTTATGGGAGAAAGCAGGATGGCAGGCAAGGAAGTAAGAAGAAATTCTGAAGAAATGGTGCAGTATTATGAAAAGCTTGTCGAAGATTATCCAATCTTTTCCATTGAAGATGGATTAAATGAAGAAGATATGCCAGGTTGGAAAGTATTGACCTACCGTCTTGGAGAGAAGATCCTGCTAGTTGGAGATGATTTATTTGTAACAAATGTTGCACGGCTAAGAGAAGGAATTAAGGAAAATATTGCAAACAGTATTTTGATCAAGCCAAATCAGATTGGAACATTGACAGAGACATTAGATGCCATTGAGACAGCTGCAAAATCAGACTACAAAACAATCATTTCTCATAGATCAGGGGAAAGCGAAGATACGACGATCGCAGATATTGCAGTTGCAACGAATGCAGGACTGATCAAAACAGGAGCACCTTGCAGATCTGATCGTACTGCAAAATACAATCGTTTATTACGTATTGAAGAAGAGCTTGGAAGCTTATCAAAATATGGCTGGTAAAAGGATAAAAATGTAAAAATTATGCAAAGTATTGTTGTTTTCCTTGCAAGTTTGATATGTATATGTTAGAATGAACCACAGTGAATGGAAATATATTAGGAGGCATATCGTGAAAACAGCATTAACTGTAATTTTTATTATAGCATCAATTTTATTAATCATATTAGTATTAATGCAAGAAGGAAAAGAGGCGGGATTAGGTTCTTTAACCGGTGCAGCAGATAGCGGAACATACTGGAGCAAGAACAAAGGTCGTTCTAAGGAAGGAACACTGATCAAAGTGACAACATTCTTTACGATCGTATTTTTCGTAACAGCAGCAATCCTTTGCTCAAGATTTATTTAGAGAAAAGATAAGCACTTCTTAAACTTGTTTTAAGAGGTGCTTTTTATGTCGAAGAGAATTTCCATAAAAGGATTAAGAAGATTTAAATATACAGGAGAACGTAATGACAGATAAACGATTTAACAGAAAGAAGAAAATTAAAGCGTTGATCAACGATCCGTATTATCAGCCAATGAAACAAAGAGAGATCGGATACCTGATGCAGGTAGCTCCAGAAGATCGTGACGAGTTTGTTGAGATTTTGAATGAACTGGTAGAAGAAGGATCGATTGAAGTAAGTAAACGTGGAAAATACATGCCGCCAAGTGTGAAGACGGTCAAAGGAACATTTAGTTGTACAAGCAAAGGTTTTGGGTTTGTGACTGTGGAAGGGGAAGATGACGATTATTACATTCATGAGAAGAACATGAATGGAGCTTTCCATGAAGATACGGTCTTAATGCAGGTATTGGACGATCATCCAACTTCTGGAAGAAGAAAAGAAGGAAAGATCATCAAGATTTTAGAGAGAGGAATCAAGACAGTGGTCGGAACTCTTCAGAAAAACCAGAACTTTGGGTTCGTGATTCCAGATAATTTAAGATTTGACAGTGATATTTTTGTATCCAAATCTCAGTGCAAGAATCTTACCAGCGGATTTAAAGTGATGGTAGAGATCACAGATTATGGAGATGCCAGAAGAAGTCCAGAAGGAAAGATCATTGAAGTTTTAGGACATAAAGATGATCCAAGAGTTGATATTTTATCAATTGTCAAAGCTTATGGAATCCCAACCCAGTTTGAAGATGATGTCAAACAGCAGGTTGATACGATTCCATCACAGATCAAAGCATCTGACTACAAAGACCGTATGGATATCAGAGACTGGCCAATGGTAACGATCGATGGAGAAGATGCGAAGGACTTAGATGATGCGATTACATTATCAAGAAAAGGAAAGAATTATTTACTTGGAGTACATATCGCGGATGTATCCGAATATGTAACAGAGTACTCTCCATTAGATAAAGAAGCGTTAAAACGAGGAACAAGTGTATATCTTGTAGACCGTGTGATTCCGATGCTTCCACATCAATTATCGAATGGAATCTGTTCCTTAAATCAGGGATGCGACAGACTGGCATTAAGTTGTATCATGGAAGTTGATCCAAGTGGAAAGGTTGTCGATCATCAGATCGCAGAGACATTGATCAACGTCGATCATCGTATGACATATACATCCGTAGCTAAAATCTTGGATGGGGATATGGAAGAACGTAACAAATACGAAGATTTTGTAGAAATGTTTGAGTTAATGAAGGAATTATCCGACATTTTAAGACATCGTCGTCATGAAAGAGGAAGCATTGACTTTGACTTTCCAGAATCTAAGATCATCTTAGATGAAAAAGGCCGTCCAGTTGATGTTTATCCACAGGTGAGAAATGCAGCAACAAAGATTATAGAAGATTTTATGCTGTGTGCCAATGAAACGATCGCGGAAGAATTTTACTGGAGAGAGATTCCATTTTTGTATCGAATCCATGAGATTCCAGACCATGAGAAGATTGATAAGTTACAGGTATTTTTACAAAACTTTGGAATTTACTTAAAGAGCAGTCATGATGAGATTCATCCAAAGGAAGTACAGAAGTTACTGACAAAGATCGAAGGAACACCAGAAGAACCATTGATCAGCCGTTTGACATTAAGATCTATGAAACAGGCAAAATATTCTGCATACAGCTCTATGCATTTTGGATTGTCCACAAGATATTACTGCCATTTTACATCACCGATCCGAAGATATCCAGATCTTCAGATTCACAGGATCATCAAGGAAACTTTGCATAATAAATTTACAACAAGACGATTCAGTCATTACGATGCAATTTTGCCAAAAGTAGCAGAACAGTCATCTAAGATGGAACGCCGTGCAGAAGAAGTTGAGAGAGAAGTATGTAAGCTTAAGAAAGCGGAATACATGAGAAGAAGAATCGGAGAAGTACATGAAGGAATCATTTCCGGTGTGACAAACTGGGGAATCTATGTGGAACTTCCAAATACGATCGAAGGAATGGTTCATGTATCCATTCTTCCGGGAGACTATTATTACTATGATGAGAAGACCTATTCCATGGTAGGAGAAAGAACTGGAAGAACATTTAAATTAGGTGAGAAGGCGAAAATCCGTGTCAAAGATGTGGATATGATGCTTAAGAATATTGATTTTGAGTTAGTGGAGGATGATGATTATGAGCAAAGCGAAGACGGATGGAATTAAACTCATAGCAAATAATAAAAAAGCAAGACATGATTATTTTGTAGAAGACAGTTTTGAAGCAGGGATCGTACTTCATGGAACTGAAGTAAAATCTTTAAGACAAGGACACTGCAGCATCAAAGAATCCTTTGTTGATATTGATAATGGGGAAGTGTTCATTCATCAGATGCATATCAGCCCTTATGAAAAAGGAAATATCTTCAACAAAGATCCACTTCGTACAAGAAAACTATTATTGCATAAATCGGAGATTTCCAAGATGATCGGACAGATCAATCAGAAGGGATATACATTGATTCCATTAAAAGTATACTTTAGTGGAAGTTTGGTGAAAGTTCAGATCGGATTATGCAAAGGTAAGAAACTCTACGACAAACGACAAGATATCTCAAAGAGAGATCAGTTAAGAGAAGCACAGAGAGACTTCAAAGTAAGAAACTTTGGATAATTTCAAGGAAGATTAAAGATTGTATAAGAAGTTATACAAAAAGACTTGACATCCTATATAAGAGACTATATAATATAATTTCGAGACTGGGAAGGCTCTCAGTCTCGAACCAAGCTTATTAATTCCGGGCTAGTAAAGGTTTCGACAGGGGTTATGAAGCTTGAGGAGCCATTGGGAGGGACCACCTTACGGTACAAACTTAAATATAAACGCAGATAATAAATTAGCGTACGCTGCCTAGTTTGCAGCAGTCAGCTCTAGATCACCTGTAGTCTGGAATCCTGGCTTCAAACATGCAGGACCCTTGACCGGTCAAGCTTTGTGCCGGTTAAAGTATTGATGAAGCTACTGAAGCTGTGATCCTGTTAGTCGGAGCACGGTAGAGGGAATGAAAGAAGACTGACTGTAATGGGAGAGCCTCATGTGAATTGGCTTTTGGACGCGGGTTCGATTCCCGCCTAGTCCATTCTTAAACCTCACGTTTTTACGTGGGGTTTTTGTCGTGTATGGAGAAAATGAAAGAAAAGGATGATAAGATGAAGTATATTGCACATAAAGATGGAGAAAGGGAACAAACAATTAAGGAACATTTAATTGGAACAGCAACATTAGCTGGACAATTTGCAGAGAAGTTTGGAAGTAAAGATTGGGGATACTGTGGTGGAATGCTTCATGATATTGGAAAATATTCAGAAGAGTTTCAAAAAAAGATTAATGAAGATACAAATAATATGGTAGATCATGCGACAGCAGGGGCACAGCTTTGTAAAAAAATAAATTTGCCAGTGTTAGATTACTGTATTGCAGGACATCATGCAGGACTTCCAGACTATGGGAACACTGCTGAACGTTCAAGTTTATGTGGAAGATATAAAAAGAAAATATATAATTATGAAGCATATCAAGAAGAAATTAAAATTCCAGAGATTTATACAGAACCGTTCGATATAAACACACTTTCGAATCCAGATTTTTCATTAAGTACATTTACAAGAATGATTTATTCCTGCCTAGTAGATGCAGATTTTTTGGATACAGAATATTTTATGAAAAATGGGCTTGTGGAACGACAATCAGGTCAAAGTATGAACATTCTATTGAAAAAGTTAGAAAATCGTATTTCAGATTGGTTGAAAAATAACGATATTGATACGGTAAATGGAAGAAGAACAGAAATATTAAGAAACTGTATAGAAGAAGGAAAAAGAGATAGAGGTATTTTTCGGTTAACAGTTCCAACAGGAGGTGGTAAAACAATAGCATCGCTTGCATTTGCACTAAATCATGCTGTGAAACATCATATGGATCGGATTATTTATGTTGTTCCATATATCAGTGTTATAGAGCAAAATGCAGAGGTATTTCGAGAAATTTTAGGGAATGAGAATGTATTAGAAAATCACAGTAACGTAGATTATGAAGATTCAGAAGAACTTAGACCAATGCAGCTTGCAAGTGAAAATTGGGATAAACCAATCGTTGTGACTACGAATGTACAATTTTTTGAATCTCTGTTTTCGAATAAATCATCAAAATGTAGAAAAATACATAATATTGCAAATAGTGTAATTATTCTTGATGAGGCACAAATGCTTCCGATGGATTATCTTATTCCATGTACAGCAATGCTGCAAGAATTAGTACAAAATTATAAGACAAGCATAGTATTGTGTACAGCAACACAACCATCATTAGATAATTTTTTTGGACAAATAGAAAATTTTGTTGAATTATGTCCAAGAATGGAAGAAGAATTTGAATTCTTTAGACGGGTGACATATCAAAATATTGGTAATATTTCAAAAGAAAATATGGCAGAAAGATTAAAAAAAGAACAAAGGGCATTATGCATTGTAAATACAAGAAAAAGAGCTCAAGAATTATATCAATTATTAAAGTCGGAAGGAGTATATCATTTATCAACAACGATGTATCCGAAACATCGAAAAAAGGTGTTAGCAAATGTAAAAGAAAGATTGGATAATAAGGATCGATGCATTTTGATAGCCACAAGTCTTGTAGAAGCTGGTGTTGATTTGGATTTTTTGAGTGTTTATAGACAAATAGCAGGTATTGATTCATTGATTCAGGCAGCAGGCCGTTGTAACCGAAATGGAAACGAAAGTACTGAAGAAAGTAAGGTGTATATATATGATTTTGAAGATTCAAAAGTGATACCTAGCCAACAGAAAAAGATTGATGTTACAAAATCTGTTGTACAGGATTATGAAGATATATCTGATTTAGAATGTATTACGGATTATTTTAAGCGATTATATAAATTTCACGGTAGAAATTTGGATAAGAAAGATATTATGAAAGAATTTCATGATGGAAAGTATAATTTTGCAAAGGTTGCAAAGGAGTTTCGGTTGATTGAGCAGGAGACAAAGACAATTTTTATTTGTAAAGAACCAGAGGCAAAAGAAATTTTAGATGAAATTAAAACAAAAGGAACGTCAAAAGAGAGAATGCGAAAAGCAGGACAATATTGCGTACAAATTTATGGTGATTTCTTTGGCAAACTAAATGGTGCAGGTATGTTACAATTAGTTTCAGAGGATATTCAAGATTTTTATGAACTTGTGTCAATGGATCAATATTCGGAAGATTATGGATTGGATTATGCGATGGATAATGGAATTGCAATATTTGTGTAGAAGATTATAATACAGCGGTGTAAAGATTAAACTCTTTACACCGCTGTACATTTTCATTATCAAAAATACTATTATTTCAATCCACTAGTTTCCTAGACGAAGTTAGTATAAAGGATTTTAATAAAAATAGCAATATACAGTAATAAATTAATTCTTCAATAGTATTTTATATATTATTTTTTTCAATAGAATTTTATATAACAATATTAAAAAGTGGCTTGATAAATATAAAGAAGTGTAGTATAGTCAACTTATAAAGTAATACGTAAATAAAATTATAGGAAGGAAGGAGTATAAGATATGATTTTGTACCATGGAAGCAGAGAAATTGTAAAATATCCAGAAATTCGAAAAGCACAATATCATAAAGATTTTTATTTTGGATTTTATTGTACAAAACTTCCGAATCAGGCAAAGCGTTGGGCAAGCCGTTATGGGATAAAGGGATATTTAAATTCTTATGAATATACACCAAATTATGAATTAAAATATCTTATATTTGAGGAGATGTCGGAAGAATGGTTAGATTTTATTGTAGCGTGTAGAAGTGGGAAACCGCATACATACGATATCGTAGAAGGACCAATGGCAGATGATACCATTTACAATTATATTCAGAATTATATTGATGGGAAAATTTCTAGAGCAGCGTTTTGGGAGTTGGCTAAATTTAATCATCCAACACATCAGATTAGCTTTCATACAATATCTGCATTGGATACATTGAAGTATATAGGAAGTGAGGTTGTAGATGGCAGCGAAAAATAATAACGCATTATTTTATACATGTAGTCTGATTGAATATATAGGACGGACAAAGAAAGAAACCAGATGTAAAATAGTGGAAGATCTAGGGAAAGATACAATTCAAAGAATTTATAATTATTCAGATGTATTCCATTGTGAGTCGATTGAGAAGGTAGCAATGGAATTCATTGAAGAATATCGGATACAAGATGGAAATTACGATAATGTTGGAAGTTGCAGATACAAAGTGCCAGATTACTGGGACATTGGAGAAGTGTATGAGCGATTGATCGAGGATTGTTATACAGATAATGAAATAATGAAAGGAATTTGGGAAGTATATCATTCATGGATTGATGCAGTGATTTCGGATTATAATACGGATTTTTATTATCAATCACGAGATTATATAGCAGCATGCTATAAGGAAGGAGAAGTATTATAAGATGGCAAAGGGAGTCAAAGTTCAGGTATGGGGAGATTATGCACTCTTTAGCAGGCCAGAGATGAAGGTTGAACGATGCTCATATGATGTTATGACCCCATCTGCTGCAAGAGGGATTTTAGAAGCGATTTACTGGCATCCAGGACTTCGATGGATCATTGATAAGATTTATGTAAAAAATCCAATTCGATTTACCAGTGTACGACGTAACGAAGTAAAAAGTAAAATATCTGCAAGTAACGCCTTACAAGTATACAATGGCGGAAAGAAACAACTCTATTTAAATACAAAGGAAGAAATTGTACAAAGAGCATCTTTGGTTTTATGTGATGTATCATATGTGATTGAGGCACATTTTGAAATGACGGAAAAAGCGAATGCTTCAGATAATCCAGGGAAATTTAAAGATATCATGATGAGACGCTTGAAAAGAGGCCAATGCTATCATATGCCATATTTTGGCTGTAGAGAATTTCCAGCACAATTTTGTTTATGTGAAGAAGATGAAATACATACAATTTATGACGAAGTATCAGAAAAAGATTTAGGATTTATGTTATATGATATGGATTATAGTGACAGTAATCATATAGAACCAATGTTTTTTAGAGCAGTTATGAAGAGAGGAGTTTTAGATCTTAGAGATTGTGAGGTGATTCGGTGATATTGCAATCATTAGTACGCTATTACGAAGATCTTCTTCAACAAAATGACAAAAAACCAATGGATGAAAGAATACCTAAATTAGGTTGGTGTCTGGCCAGAGTATCTTATATGATTGAGTTGAAAGAAGATGGAACGGTAAAGCAGATTATCTCATTAAAGACAGAAGCATTAAAACCACAGATTCTGTGCGTGCCAGAAATGTTTTCAAGAAGTGGAAAATGTCCACCTGCATATTTTTTATGTGATAATGCAAAATATTTAATGGGAATTAATATAGAAGGAACAAATTCTGATATAAAAGACCGCTTTGAAGATTCTAGGAAAAAACATTTGGAGATTTTAAAGGATACAGAAAGTATACTTGCAAAGGCTATCTGCAAATATTTTGAAAAATGGGATCCAGAAAAAGCAAAAGACAATCCAAAAGTGCAGGAGCGTTGGGAAGAATTAAATGATGGCGGAAATATTATTTTTGGAATGCGAGATCATTATGCACAAGATGATGAAGAAATACAAAAAACATGGGAAGATTATCAAGGACGAATAAAAGAAGGACAAATAGGTAAATGTCTTGTTACAGGAAAAGAAACAGAAATTGCACGTATACATAGAGGAATAAAAGGTGTTCCAGGAGCACAATCAAGTGGTGCAGCATTAGTTTCGTTTAACGCTACAGCATTTGAATCTTATGGAAAAGAACAGAGTTATAATGCTCCAGTTGGAAAATATGCGGAGTTTGCGTATACAACAGCATTGAATTATCTTCTGAATAAAAAAGAATATACACTCCGATTGGGAGATTCTATGATTGTTTATTGGGCAGAATCTGCACAAGAAACATATCAAAGAACTTTTTTTACGTTAATCAATCCACAACCAGATAATCAGGATGAGTTAAAGAAGGTATTTGGAAATCTTGAGAAAAATATATGGATAGACACAGAAGATATACAAATAAATCCAGATCAAAAATTTTATATTCTTGGTTTAGCACCAAATGCGGCAAGATTATCTGTCCGATTTTTCTACCAAAATACATTTGGAGAAATTCTTAATAATATTCAAAAACATTACAAGCGAATGGAAGTTATACAACCTGCATGGGAAGATAGAATTTATTTAGGAATTGAGGCAATGTTATTAGAGACGGTAAGTTCAAAAGCCAAAAATGAAAAACAGTTTTCTAATATGATAACAATGACGCTAAAAGCAATATTGGCAAATGATCGTTATCCTGTGAGTTTATATATCAGTACAGTGTTGAGAGTTCGTTCAGAACAAGGAAAAGTAACAAGTGGAAGAGCAGCGATTATAAAAGCTGTATTAATAAAGAATTATAAATGGAAAGAAGGAGAAGAATATATGGCATTAAATCAGGAAAGTGAAGATCAGGCATATGTATTAGGAAGATTATTTGCGGTGTTGGAATCTATTCAGCAGGATGCTAATCCGGGAATTAATACAACAATTAGGGATCGTTATTTTAATTCTGCATGTGCTACGCCTGCATTGGTATTCCCTATTTTAATTAAACTAAAAAATAGTCATACTAAAAAATTAGAAAGAGAACATCCAGAAAAGAAAAAGTGGTATGAAATAAGTTTGACAGAAATTATAGGGAAAATTGAAATGACAAAAGATGGTTTTCCAAAGCAATTACCATTAGAAGAGCAAGGAAAATTTATATTAGGTTATTATCATCAGATGCAAAAAAAGTATGAAAAAAAGGAGGATAAATAAATGGGAGAACCAATTAAAAACAGATATGAATTTGTAGTACTATTTGATGTGGAAAATGGAAATCCAAATGGAGATCCGGATGCGGGGAATATGCCAAGAATTGATCCGGAAAGTGGACTTGGATTAGTTACAGATGTTTGTTTAAAACGCAAGATTCGTAATTATGTTGAAATGGTAAAAGAAGATTCAAAGGGATATGAAATTTATATTAAAGAGGATGTTCCATTAAATCGAAGTGATCGAAAAGCATATGAAAGTATTGGTATTGAGGAAACAGACGATAAAAAAATTAAAGAGGCCGTGAAAAAATTAAAGAAAACAGATCCAGATGTTGATATTAAATTAAGAGACTATATGTGTGATAACTTTTATGATATCAGGACATTTGGAGCAGTTATGACGACATTTGTAAAAGCTGCACTAAATTGTGGACAGGTACGAGGACCTGTTCAAATTGGATTTGCACGAAGTATTGATCCGATTATCAGTCAGGAAGTAACAATTACAAGAGTTGCAATTACAACAGAAAAAGATGCAGAGAAGAAGAATACAGAAATGGGAAGAAAGTGTATTGTGCCATATGGTTTATATCGTGCAGAAGGATACATTTCAGCGAATCTTGCAAGAAAGGTGACAGGTTTTTCAGAAGATGATTTGGAACTTTTATGGGAAGCTATTATTAATATGTTTGAAAATGATCATTCCGCTGCAAGAGGAAAAATGGCAGTTCGAGAATTAATAGTATTTAAACATAGTAAAGAATTAGGGGATTGTCCTGCATATAAGCTGTTTGATTCTGTAGAAGTAATGAAAAAGGATAATGTCGAATATCCAAGAAAATATCAGGATTATGAAGTTCATATCAATAGAGAAAATATTCCTGATTCGGTGGAAGTGAAACAGATGATTTAAATAAAAAATGGTGTTGAAGGAAACAAATTGTGCATATTTGAGTAAAAAAGGGATGATTACATGGAATATACCGAAGAAGAATATTTAATGATATCGGGAATACAACATTTTAAGTTTTGCAGGAGGCAGTGGGCGTTAATTCATATTGAACAACAATGGGAAGAAAATGTACATACAGTTGTAGGTGAACTAATGCATAAGAAAGCGCATGATCCATATCTTAAAGAAAAAAGAAAAGACACATTGATCGTCCGGGCACTGCCAGTTTCTTCACGGACATTAGGTATTAGTGGAGAATGTGATATTGTGGAATTCCATAAATGTGAAGATGGCGTTAAACTATTTGGGCATCGAGACTTATATTCTATATATCCAGTAGAATATAAAAAAGGAAAACCCAAGAAGTCAAATGAAGATATACTTCAGTTGACAGCCCAGACGATGTGTTTGGAGGAGATGTTTTCAACAAGGATTGAAGAAGGAGCTATTTTTTATGGAGAAACCAGACGGAGAGAACAAGTGTATTTTTCATCAGAACTAAGAGAAGAAGTTGAGAATATGTTTTCGGAGATGCATGAATATTATAAGAAAAATTATACTCCTAAAGTAAAAAAGACAAAGGCATGCCAATCTTGCTCATTAAAAAATCTTTGTCTTCCTAAATTAGAGAAAACAGTTTCCGTGAAAAAATATATGTCACAGATATTTGAGGAGGACAGGAAATGAAAAAATTATTAAATACTTTATATGTAATGTCCGAAAATGGATATTTGGGATTAGATGGAGAAACAATTGTTATTTATGATGGAGAAAAAGAAGTTGGTAAGGTGCCATTACACAATTTAGAAGGAATCGTTTCTTTTGGATACAGAGGGACAAGCCCTGCACTTATGGGTGCATGTGCTGATCGGAATATTTCTCTTTGTTATTTAACGCCACAGGGAAAATTTTTAGCACGAGTAACTGGAAAAACACGTGGAAATGTCATTTTGAGAGATCGTCAATATACAAGTAGTAAAGACGAAAAACGTAGCTTGGAAATTTCGAAAAATTGCATTTCTGGAAAAGTATATAATGCAAGGTGGGTTTTAGAACGCGCAATCAGAGATCATGCAATGCAAATTGATAAGGAACGGGTAAAAGTGGCATCACTACAATTAAAAACATTTTTACAATATATACAAAATGCAGAATCTAAGGAACAACTTAGGGGATATGAAGGAGAAGCGGCAAGTATTTATTTTAGTGTTTTTGATGAGCTTATTTTACAGCAGAAAAAAGATTTTTCTTTCCATGGCAGAAGTAAAAGGCCGCCGATGGATAATGTGAATGCAATGTTGTCTTTTGTTTATACACTATTAACAAATCAGATTACGTCTGCATTGGAGTCTGTTGGATTGGATCCTTGCGTTGGATATTTACACACAGAACGTCCTGGAAGAGCATCCTTGGCATCAGATTTGATTGAAGAATTTCGTGCAGTTTATGCAGATCGATTTGTATTATCGTTGATTAATAAAAAAATTGTAAATAAAAAGAATTTTACTAAAAAGGAAAATGGTGCAGTTTTAATGGATGATGATTCAAGAAAAAAGTTGCTGATGGAATGGCAAAATAAGAAAAAAGAAGTAATCACACATCCATTCTTAAAGGAAAAGGTAGAATGGGGAATGGTTCCTTATGTTCAGGCTATGTTATTGGCGAGATATTTAAGAGGAGATTTAGATGGTTATCCAGCATTTTTGTGGAAATGAGGTGATAAAATCAAATGTTAGTATTAATTACCTATGATGTAAATACAGAAACAGCAGCAGGGAAAAAGAGACTGAGAAAAGTGGCAAAGCAATGTGAAAATTATGGAAGGCGAGTACAAAATTCTGTATTTGAATGCATTGTTGATAATGCACAGTGTGTGATGCTAAAAGCACTCTTAAATGATATCATAGATGAAAATGTGGATAGCTTGCGTTTATATTATTTAGGGAATAAATATCAGACTAAAGTAGAACATTTTGGTGTAGATAGAGGAATACAAGTTGATCAACCATTGATTTTATAGTGATGCGAGGATATAGCAAACATAAAAAGAGTGGGAGATTCGCACTTAAAATATGAAGTAAAAAATAAATTTGTATCTAAAAATAAATAGTATTTGAATGATTTGTAGATATAAGATAAAATTTATTAGTGATATTGAACAAAAAATTAGAAAATTATTGGTTAATATTGCTGTCGCTCCCTTTGTGGGAGTGTGGATTGAAATAGTTTCTAATGAAGTTGAAATTTTAAACAGAAAAGAGTCGCTCCCTTTGTGGGAGTGTGGATTGAAATATCTGCTTATGTACTATGCCGTGTCTCTTGTCGCTGTCGCTCCCTTTGTGGGAGTGTGGATTGAAATACATGTTGTACCGGATGGAATTCTTTTGCCACATTGTCGCTCCCTTTGTGGGAGTGTGGATTGAAATTTTGTATCTCATTGCAAAATGATACGCTTGATAAAGTCGCTCCCTTTGTGGGAGTGTGGATTGAAATCGGCGGGGTTACTTCTAGCGGAATCCTGGTATTTGTCGCTCCCTTTGTGGGAGTGTGGATTGAAATTGGTCGATTCCTAGCATTGTTTTAGCGTTGTAAGTCGCTCCCTTTGTGGGAGTGTGGATTGAAATTTCTGGTAAACAATAAACTGTATTTGCATCCGGTGTCGCTCCCTTTGTGGGAGTGTGGATTGAAATTTTTGATCTGTTCCCCATTCCTGGCGAACTTATACGTCGCTCCCTTTGTGGGAGTGTGGATTGAAATATATGTGATCCCATCAAACAGCATTTTCGATACAGTCGCTCCCTTTGTGGGAGTGTGGATTGAAATCAAGAATCTTTGCTGCTATGTCTCTCAGTCTTCCGTCGCTCCCTTTGTGGGAGTGTGGATTGAAATATGGAGAACCGCTATCCAGAATTGAAATTACTGCATGTCGCTCCCTTTGTGGGAGTGTGGATTGAAATAAATGAAAAAAGCTAAATCTGAAACAACTCTTGGTCGCTCCCTTTGTGGGAGTGTGGATTGAAATGATATATTCGCAATAAATATGGCATTAATTGGGAGTCGCTCCCTTTGTGGGAGTGTGGATTGAAATTTTGAGGATGGTATAAAAGTTACAACAAAGTTATCGTCGCTCCCTTTGTGGGAGTGTGGATTGAAATTTTCTTGTCCTCGTGCAGTATTATAATATCGTCCAGTCGCTCCCTTTGTGGGAGTGTGGATTGAAATAGAACTGGGATTAGAATCATTTTCTTGTAAATTTGTCGCTCCCTTTGTGGGAGTGTGGATTGAAATAGGAGTTGTTGCAACTAGACCAAACATGAATATGTGTCGCTCCCTTTGTGGGAGTGTGGATTGAAATCAGGGAATGTTAGCGGCGAGAGCGGCAAACGTATGTCGCTCCCTTTGTGGGAGTGTGGATTGAAATCGCCTGTGATAAGGTCTGCATATGTCATTTTAGGTCGCTCCCTTTGTGGGAGTGTGGATTGAAATAGATAATAAACAAGGTTGGCATAATCAGTTTACGGTCGCTCCCTTTGTGGGAGTGTGGATTGAAATAAAGATAATGAAAAGAAATACTATGTTGAATGTGTCGCTCCCTTTGTGGGAGTGTGGATTGAAATAGACAGAGATAAGAAGATCTGTAGTGGCAGAAAAGGTCGCTCCCTTTGTGGGAGTGTGGATTGAAATCCAAATAAAAAGAAAACTGGAATTGACCTGAAAGTCGCTCCCTTTGTGGGAGTGTGGATTGAAATCATACAACAATATGACATTAGGAAGTGACATTACAGTCGCTCCCTTTGTGGGAGTGTGGATTGAAATAAACGGATTATAAGGGAGAAATCAAGCTCGCGAAAGTCGCTCCCTTTGTGGGAGTGTGGATTGAAATGCTGGAACATACGGAAAGATGCCGTGTGAGTTTGAAGTCGCTCCCTTTGTGGGAGTGTGGATTGAAATTGGAACAAAAATTGCACAATTAGAGAGCATTAACCGGTCGCTCCCTTCGTGGGAGTGTGGATTGAAATATATCACATTGAGATACATTGGAGTGGAACAGGAGTCGCTCCCTTCGTGGGAGTGTGGATTGAAATTGTGCAGCTGATATTACACTGCCCCCTGAACTTTTGTCGCTCCCTTCGTGGGAGTGTGGATTGAAATAACCTATCCTCAGCAAATGCTAAATTTGACTCTGGTCGCTCCCTTCGTGGGAGTGTGGATTGAAATTTAATCAATAAATCTGAACCATGTAGAGGTGTTGTCGCTCCCTTTGTGAGAATACAGATTCAATTATATTTTACTTGGTGTTATATTAATATTTACTAATTGTCATCAATATGTAGTAACGATAGGTGGATATACATACAATGAAAGTTCAAGAAAGGAAGAAATCAATGAAACGATGTAAAATTACCGCAGTACGGAAAACAGAATACAAAGATCTAATGGAAAAGTATGAAAATCCGATCCAGCATGCTTGCGATATAGAAGAAGGACAAGTATTTATCACAGAAGGATGGAAACGACCAGAAGGATTTTGTGAAAGTGCATGGGAGAGTATTTCACCATTTGTTATGACATTAGCATATGGAGGTAGTGATATTTATGAAGGCTGGATGAAAAATAAAAATTCAGCGATGATCAGTTGCAATGACGGTTTCAGACCGGTAAGTTTTTACATTGAAGTGTTAGATGAGAAAATATATTAGCGAGGAGATAAGAAATTTAATATCAACTCATAAATTCCCTAATATCTTCCAAAATAAAAGTAAATTCGATAACATGAGTATACAAAATAATTGATCAAATAACAACGGAGGTATACAATGCCCAGTATGTGACAGAAGGAGAAGTTGTCAATACATTTAAAGCAATGGTAGAAGAAATGTTTCATGGTGCAGCAACTGCAAAAGGAGCACTGATCATCACACCTGAGAAAGTCATCATTACAACACCAGGGGCAGATAACAAGAAAGAAATCTAGGGAAAAGAGTCACTAATAAATTTCATAGTAACTTCAAAAATCATTACCTTCAAGTTATAATAGAGCAAAAGAATAGTTTGAAGGTGATTTTTATATGGCGAAATATCAAAAGAAATTAGAAGATGATATAAGGTGTCTTCTGGAATACGGACTAGCAATCTTTGGTGGAAAATGGAGATCACGCATTATATGTGTATTATCAGCCAATGAAAAATTAAGATACAGTCAGATTCGTAAGGAAATGTACAACATTACAGATGCAGTCTTGTCAGCAACTTTAAAAGATTTAATGGAAGATGGAATTGTTGATCGGAAATCCTATGATGAGATTCCACCACGAGTTGAATATTCATTGACACAAAAAGGAAAATCTGTCGTTCCTATTTTACAAAGCATCTGCTAGTGGTCAGATAGTTTCTACAAAGAAGAAGGACAAAATGAGATGGTGCAATGTCAGAAGTGCGATCATCGTGGATAAGGGGAAAAGAAAAATGTTTACATACACGGAAGAAAAGAAATTTACAAAAGAACAGGTACAGCAACTGTTTTTATCAGTGAACTGGATTTCAGGGAAATACCCAGAACGTTTATATAAAGCTCTTATGAATTCCTCAACGGTACTTACAGTATGGGATGAAAAGAAACTCATTGGATTAACCAGAGTTTTAGATGACAGTGAAATGTTAGCACAGATTCATTATGTATCGGTAGATCCTGATTATCAGGGAATGGAAATTGCAGGAAAAATGATCGAATATATCAAAGAAAAATATAAAGATTTTATGTATATAGACGGAATGCCAGAAGACAAAAAGAATGTACCATTTTATCAAAAACATGGATTTTCTCTTATGGAAAATGGTGCAGCGATTCAAATCTGTAATTACGAGAATGTACAATAAATTTCCATTTGACTTTTTCAAAAAATCAAAATATAATAAAAAATGAACGAGTAGCAAACGAGCGTAAATCCAGTTTTTGCTGCTCGTTTTTCTATTTTTACAATCATAAAATGTCATTAAAAAGTGTGTAGCCAATCAGCGTAAGACCAGCTTATTCTGATGAACTACATTCTTTTTTTATGCAAAAAAAGGAGGAAAAATTAAAAATGGCAGAAAGTAACAAGATGAAGGATATGCCAGTCAATAAGCTCATGATCCAGATGGGAATTCCAATGATCTTATCAATGGCATTGCAGGCAGTCTACAATATTGTAGATAGTGCTTTTGTAGGTAACATGAGAGCAGGAAGCGAGGCAGCCCTAAATGCCTTGACGCTTGTATTTCCAGTTCAGATGCTGATGGTTGCGATAGGGATTGGAACAGGAGTAGGAACCAATGCACTTCTTGCAAGAACACTCGGACAGGGAAATCATAAAAAAGCAGGTAAGGTTGCTGGAAACAGTTTGTTTTTAGGCGGGATCATTTATGTGGTCTGTTTGCTCTTTGGAATCTTTGGAGTTAAAACATACATTTCATCACAGACGGTTGATCCGCAAGTAATCTCTATGGGAACAAGTTATCTTAGGATATGCTGTATCATTTCCATGGGAATCATTTTCTTTTCTCTATTTGAAAAGTTGTTACAGGCAACAGGGCGTTCGCTCTATTCAACAATCGGTCAGGTTGCGGGAGCAGTGGTAAATATCATTCTTGATCCGATCATGATCTATGGGATTGGACCTGTTCCAGAAATGGGGGTTCAAGGTGCAGCTTATGCAACAGTCATCGGACAGGTAGTGTCAACAGTGTTATTGTTTATCTTTCATATGAAATTAAACAAAGAATTTGAGCATGGAGCAAAGTATATGAAGCCAGATGCTGGAATTATCAAAGAAATATATGCAATCGGACTTCCGGCGATCATTGCACAGGCATTGATGTCAATTATGGTATATGTAATGAACCTTATTTTGAAATTCAGTCCTTCCGCTCAGACAGCCTACGGATTGTTTTATAAAGTACAGCAGTTTGTTTTATTTTTAGCATTTGGACTAAGGGATGCGATTACACCGATCATAGCATTTGCTTATGGGATGGGAAGTAAAAAGAGGATAAAAGATGGAATCAAATATGGATTGATGTACACGAGCGTATTGATGATCCTTGGAATTTTGATCACAGAAATATTCCCAAGTTCTTTTGCAACATTATTTAATGCAGGAAGTTCCAGAGAATATTTTATCGGAGCAATGAGAATTATTTCAATTAGTTTTATTTTCGCAGGAATCAATGTAGCATATCAGGGAATATATCAAGCATTGGATGGTGGTATGGAATCACTGATTATTTCACTTCTCAGACAACTTGTGATCATATTACCTCTGGCAGGAATCTTTTCAATTTTTGTAAGAAAAGGACGAGCAGGAGTATCTTTGATCTGGTGGGCATTCCCAATTACAGAACTTGCAGCATGTCTGATCGGATTTGTCTTTTTAAAGAAAATCCAAAAAATAAAAGTAGAGCGATTAACACATTAAGGAGGAAGGTATTATGGCAAAAAGAATTATTACAATCAGTAGAGAATTTGGAAGCGGTGGACGATTTATCGGAGAAGAAGTAGCACAACAGCTTGGAATTGCTTATTATAGTGAAAATATTATAGATCAGATTGCGCAACAGTCAGGATTATCACCAGAATATATCGAAGAAAATGCAGAATTATCCCCAAAGAAAGGATTTTTTGCCTATGCATTTTCGGGTCGTGATATTACAGGGAAATCCGTGGACGATATGCTGTATGAGGCACAGAGAAAGGTAATCTTGGAAATTGCAGAAAAAGAACCATGCGTTATGATTGGGAGAAATACTGATTTTATACTGAAGGATAGAGATGATGTGTTAAATGTGTTTATACATGGAGACATGCCAGAGAAGATCAAACGTATTTGCAAGTTATATAATGTTACAGAAGACGGGGCAGTAAAACTTATAAAGGATACAGATAAAAGACGAAGGACAAATTATAATTTCTATACAGAACAAAAATGGGGAATGGCAAGGAATTATACATTGTCATTAAACAGTTCACAGCTAGGATATGAAAGGTGTGAGAAGATGATCATAGATTGTGTGGATATTTGTTAGATTATAGGAATTTTTCTTATTATCTCATATAGGAAATATTTTTTGAATCTGATATACTAAAATTATAAAGAGGAATATAAAAATGGAATTTCAAACGATGGGAACAAAGTTATCAAAGTAAACAAGATGAAATTCATCAGATAGGAGAGTATCTGCAAAAGCAAGGAATAGAAAAAATAACACTTATTGTCGCTTCATCGATTGGAGCAGATTTAGGACTCACATTTCTTTCTCAGATGAAAATCCCAATTGAGCATACTTTTTTGATGGAGGTCAATTTGCACAGATTTCAAGATGAGAATCATATGCATATGCAGATTCTTGATCCAAAAGGTTTTGCTAAGATGTTAGATTCTATCATCCGTACAGGAAAGTTGATGAGAATAGTTAGCGAACACTAATGAAAGGGAGAAAAGAAGAATGAATGAAAAAGCAAATTATGGAAACTGGGTACCTGAAAAAGCATTGTATATGTTATTTGGAGCAGTAATTGTTTTAGGTGTTATTGCGGTAGCAGTACAAGTAGCTTTAAGTGAAATGGTCATTGCAATCATAGTAGGCGTATTATGCATTTTGACTCTGGTAATGGCAATTTATATGCTGATCTGTCATGAAGCATTCGCATTTGGAAAAGGAAATATGATGGCAGGAGTACATGAACATCTGATTAAACATATTGATTGGGATGGTGAAGGGAAACTTCTAGACATCGGATGCGGAGCAGCAGCACTTACTGTTTATTGCGCCAAAGCATTTCCAAAGGCACAGATCACAGCGATGGATCACTGGGGTGTGGAATGGAATTATGCAAAAGAGCAGTGCGAGAAAAATGCAAAGATTGAAGGAGTTGCAGACCATATCGCTTTTCAAAAAGGAGATGCAGCAAAACTGGATTTCCCTGATGAGACATTTGATGCAGTAGTAAGCAATTTCGTGTTTCATGAAGTGCGAACAGCAAAAGATAAGAGGGATGTTGTAAAAGAAGCATTAAGAGTTTTGAAAAAAGGCGGTGTATTTTCTTTTCAGGATATGTTTTCACAGAAAGCATTGTACGGAGATATGGAAGAGTTTGTAAGAAGCTTAAAAGAAGAAGGAATTTCAGAAGTTCACTACATAGGAAATCTGGAAAAGAAGCTAGACTTTATTCCGGGATTTGTAACAACACCATGGATGATCAGCGGGATGGGAATTATTTATGGGAAAAAATAGGACACAGTCAGGAAATTGTGATAAAATATAAGAAATTAATTAACAGGTTGAAAGAGGCTTCGGTATGCTGCAAAAGAAGGGGGCAAATCCAGTTTAATAAAATTGGAAATTGCGAGAAAGGAGAAAAGTATGCTTACAATATTAAACTCAGAAAGCTTATGGATTGGAACAGACATGATACAATTTAATGCGATCAGGGATATCTTGGATCGGGAAAAGATTAAGTACAAATACAAAACATACAATCACTTAGGAGAATGGGCAGGATCAGGAACACTTCGTGGAAACTTTGGAAGTGTGGGGAATCCTACATCACAGTCCATACAGTATGAAATTTTTGTGGCGAGAAAAGACTTAGAAAAAGCACAGGCTGTAATGTGGAATTTGCTTAGATAAAGTAGATACATGATGATAATGAAGAAAGGAAAGATACTGTATATTACTAAAGTGATATGCAGTGCCATTCTTTTTATGGTATAATAAGAATATCATAAAAATTCATTGCAGACCGCATGATGTATGTTGCAGATTGGAGGCAAATATGAGCAGAAAAACAAGAACAAAAAGTAAGACAAGAAATAATGCAAAAAGCAGGGCAAAAAAAGCAACTGTTTCAACAGTGAAAAGTACAGATACAGAAGAGACTGTTATTCCAACAGCAGAACCTGCAATAATAAAAGAGGAAGTTGCACAACCAGAACCAAAAGAAGAAATCAAAATAGAAACGCCAGTAGAAGAAAATCAGGTTATTGAACAGCCTGATCTTGGACCAAGAAGAAGTGTCGTTTTTATTGGATCAGAATGCTATCCATTTGTGAAAACAGGAGGTCTTGGAGATGTAATGTCTGCACTTCCAAAGAGTCTTGCTAAATTAAATGTAGATGTGAAAGTAATCCTTCCAAGGTATAAATGCATTCCTTGGGAATACCAAGAAAAGATGGAATACAAAGGCTCTTTCTATATGGATCTTTGTTCTGATGGAAGACAATACTATGTAGGTATTATGGAGTATCAGGAAGATGGTGTAATTTATGATTTTATCGACAATGAGGAATTTTTCTCTTGGGGTAATCCGTATACAAATCTGATTGATGATATTCCAAAGTTCTGTTATTTTTCCAAGGCAGCATTGGCGGCACTGAATTATCTGGACTGGGTTCCTGATGTAGTACACTGCCACGACTGGCAGGCAGCGTTGGTGCCACTTTATCTAAGAACATGTTTTGCAGATACAAATGTAGGACGTGCAAGTGCAGTACTTACGATACATAACCTAAAATTCCAAGGTATCTACGACAGAAAAATGATCCAATACTGGTCAGGACTTCCGGATTATGTATTCAACAAAGACTGCCTGACTCAGAACTGGCTGGATGCGAATATGTTAAAAGGTGGAATCACTTATTGTAATAGACTTACAACGGTAAGTAACACATACGCTGGAGAGATTCAGACAGAAGAATATGGAGAAGGACTTGCAGAGCACTTAAGATATCACCAGAATAAGATCAGAGGAATTGTAAATGGTATTGATATCAACATCTGGAATCCATCTACAGACAAGTTGTTAAAAGCAAATTATGATGCAAAGACAGCAATCGAAAATAAAAAGAAGAATAAGAAAGCACTACAGGAATCTTTAGGATTAGAGGTCGACGAACACAAGATGGTGATCGGATTGATTTCTCGTCTTACGAACCAAAAAGGACTTGATCTGGTCAATGACGTAATTCCAGGCGTTATGGATGGAAATACACAGGTAGTTGTTCTTGGTACAGGTGATTCCTGGTATGAAGAAGCTTTCCGTTCTTACGAGAATCAATATAAAGGAAGTTTTTGTGCTTATATTGCTTACGATGAAAATGTTGCCCACAATATCTATTCTGGATGTGATGCACTTTTAGTTCCATCAAGATTCGAGCCATGCGGACTAACACAATTGATTGCTATGAGATATGGTGCGATTCCAATTGTCAGAGAGACAGGAGGACTTAGAGATACTGTTTGGCCATATAACATGTTTGATAATACAGGTAACGGCTTTACATTTGATCGATATGAAAGCGGACTTCTGTATGATACGATCAATAGAGCAAAGACATGCTACTTTGAGAATAGAGCAAGCTGGGATGATATGGTGATCCGTGATATGAATAAAGATGTATCATGGGAGACAAGTGCAAGACAGTACAAAGATATGTATGTAGAATTAACACCAAGATAAAATTGTGATTTGTTGATAGTGTTGCATGTATGAGTCAGAAAGAACAAGAGAAGAAATATTTATAAAAATAAAGGGTGACACTCCGCATTTTTGAAAGCATTTTTACAAATCGCTGATCCGCGCCTGTTTCTTTGTCTCACTGGCTGCGAGCCAAAATGCCCGCAGCTGCGGTCAGACAATCAACCACAGGGCGCTGCGAATTTGTAAAAAACGCATTCAAAAAGTGCTCATGTTGTCACCCTTTATTCCCCACTCAAGTTTTCCAATCTTGTAATTCAGTGCTGAAATCGGAATCTTTTGTGGTGATCGTCCATGGTTTTCTCAATAAGGGGATGACGGGCATAGGGATAGCCCGTCGTTATTGGCTATTTTTCTACATCATTGAGGAGCCAACATATTACCCTCATATTCTAGATAAAAAGATTCATACAATGGACTCTTAACAGTTCCGCCAAAGAAGTAACCTCTGTAACCTGCAGTTGGCTTTTTATAATATTTTGGTTTCGCTGTTATATGATAGTTTATACAAATTGTTGTGGCATTTTTTAAAGAAACCTTTCTACCATTTTTTATCTTTTTGGATTTATTTTTATAAAAGATTTCAATACTGTCCACCTTATAATTCTTGACAGTTTTAACAGTAATCTTTACTTTTGATTTTGGAGCAGTTCCTTTATCCCTTACCGTCCAATGGCCTTTTGCAAGAGCAGCATAATTTTTGGAGCCGATCTTTACACTTTTAAATACTCGAGAGTGCTTTTTGAATGTTACGGCACAAGACAGGTTATAGCTCTTTCCATTCTGTTTTACTGTAAAACGGAGTTTTGTTTTTTCGCCATCTTCTACATCATGTATGGAATTGTAATCTGATGTCGTTACATAAACAGCGTTAAGACCAGCTGCTTTTGATGCGGTATAATATTTGTTAGATGATTTTACATTTGTGATTACAGCGGACCTGGATAAATTCTTTATATAAATATATCCATCTCCTTCTGTGGGCATTTCATTTCCACTAATATAAGCATTATAAAACTCCAGAGTCTGTTTCTTCGGGCACTGAGGTGCCTTTGCTGCTGCGCTTACTGCTGTAGGTACTGCCAGGATTACGAAAAGGCATGCCAATAAGCTTACTAAAATGTTTCTTGTCTTTTTCACTTTGATTTTTCTCCTGATTATTTGGTTTTTTCATTTTGTGATGCTGTTAATTTCTCTTTTTCCTTCCACTCCTTTCCCATTATAACGTGTCCAAAAGTTCTGCTTCAGCTATATTGTCAGACTTTCCCTTTGAGTCGTTATATTTTTACATCATTATACTAATCTTATTATAAGCGGTCAATATTTTCCAAGATCATAATTCACGAAAATCTTTTTCGTGGTTACCGTTCACAGTAACACGCTTCGCGCCGCAATTCTCGGGTTTTCTGTGAACTTTGTTCGCAAAAAAAACACCTCGCGGAATGTTACAGTGAACAATAACTTTTCGTGTTAATTGCAATTCAAACTTCCACTTCAGGAGCGTGTTTTAAAAGAATAGACGGTTGTGGAAGAATCCGGTACGAGACGGCTGAAAACCAAAGAAGATGGAGCTATGGGTTCCCAAATCCTGCAGAATCCCTCTGACCCGGATGCAACTTACCGTGAAAAAGAGGGGAAACAAAACCGTGGTTATACAGCAAACATTGTGGAAACTGTTGAATCCATGGAAAAAACAGAGGAGCCAACAGTGCTTATAACAGATGGGGCCTATAGCGGCAGGGACAATACAAACGCTGCAATTATATCAACCAGACTGGACAATGCAGGATATCATTTCCAAAAAACAAATGTGAAAACTGTCCACACCGTGACCAGTGCAACCCCAAGATGTTTAAAGGACCAGTGTGGTTTTTCTGTCTAAAAAATCCTCTGACAGAGCAAAGACACAAAGGAAAATGAAGACAGAAAAATATAAGGAATTGTCCCGGATCAGAAACGGAGTGGAAACAATCCCATCCATCCTGTGGAGGAAATACCAGATAGACCATATGCCGGTAAGAGGGCTTCTCCCCACTAAACTCCGTTTTGGGATAAAACTGGCAGCCCTGAACTTCAAGAAGCTGTTTGGATATCTGAACAGTGTGGGTCAGTGCGCCTTAATTCCCCAGATCAGTTAACAGAGCAGAAACAGTGGTGTGGGTTATTACCCCAAAACAGAGCTAACAATGGATATTTGTTGTTTTATAAGAAATTTTCAAGGAACATAGATTTCTATGGGCGATAATTATTATGTTTTGACACCCATATCAAATTTATAATTTATAGTTGGCCAACTTACAAATTAAAATTTCTTCAAAAGCAACGGTATTTCCGCCACAAGCATTCCAATCCATCCGGCAAGATAAGAAAAACGGTAATGCTTCAATTTGCAATGAAAAATGGAACACAAGAATAGCAGCAAAGATCACACGAACAGACATATTCACAAAACTACTGATTAACGTAATTTTAACATAATATAGCAAGAATTCTCCTCTACAGGTTGGAGATGAATTGCATAAAAACAAGAAGAACACTTGTTCGATAGTATGGTCTATGGTATAATAGAACCATGACATTAATCATGTGCATGTAATGTTCCGTGCGCAGCCGAGAACAGAACTTAGTAAATTTATCAATGCTTATAAAAGTGCCAGTAGCAGGCACTACAGTAGAAGTGATCCGTCAATACATTGAAACCCAGGGAGAGAAAAAGTATTGAACATAGCATATCGTTTCCGGATCTATCCGACAGAAGAACAGAAGATACTTCTTGGCA
>PPYF01129712.1_pt1 | contig 28011 bp, 23 predicted proteins | sample 1559871 | NCBI WGS metagenome assembly PPYF01 (sample SAMN08240021, study PRJNA423297) | Human gut metagenome, whole genome shotgun sequencing project.
TCCTTGCCGCTGCTGAGCAAGCCGGCAACGACTTGGGTGGTAATTCGCTCCGCCTCGTCTTCGGACATACCTTTCCCGAAATTATGAGCCAGCGCGTCTCGGTATTCGGCCAGCGTTAGCTTCTTTTGCTCAAACACCAACGTTTTGATGGCATAAAGCGAATCCGCCATATTGGCGATGCCAAATCCCTGCGGTCCCGTGAAATTGTATACCGCTCCGCCCTCTTCGAAAGACAATCCCCGCCGAATACAATCCTCTACCATACTCGATAGATACGGCAGCGGGCAGCGTTCCCGGTGTGCCACGTCAATGGCATTGTCTGCGTTGACCAACCGTTCCAGCATGGCATTCATCTGCATCTGATAGGCCTGATAGAATTCATCGAACGTGGTCATCTGCGCTACGTCTCCGGTAGCTGGCCCAATGCGTTCTCCCTGGTCCATGCCGTTGGAAAACACCAACTCCAGCGGACGGCACATATTGAAAAATGCCGCGTCATGCCATCCGTTGGTTTTCCCTGCCTTCTGCGGTTCCACACAACCGATGATATTATAGTCCCGGGCATCCGCCAAAGACAACCCCCGGTTCACGAGAGCAGGAATGATAACCTCGTCATTGTAATAGGCCGGCAAGCCGATCCCCGTCCGGGTCAGTTCCGCAGCTTTTATCAAAAACAAATGCGGGGACCCGTTCCATACACGAACGGAAAAAGAAGGCTGTGGAAGCCGGACGTGCATGGTAGCCTGAATCGTAATATAAGACATATCGTTTGTCGCATCCAACCCATCCGCTGTTTGTCCCCCGGCAATTAGGTTCTGAAATAAGCTGTAACCGGCAAACCCTTCCGCGGAGGCCGCGTCCCGCGCCTTGTTCAGGTCGTTGAGCTTCACCCAGATACAGTCCACCAGTTCTTGAGCGAATTCCGGCGTCATACGGCCTTCCTGAATATCCTTTTGGTAAAAAGGATTCATATATTGATCAAAACGTCCCGGGGAAATGGAGTGGCCGCTGGATTCCATCTGCAGCAGCATTTGGACAAACCAGAAAGACTGACAGGCCTCATAGAACGTTTCAGCGCCTTTTGCCGGAACCCGAGAGCAGTTCCGCGCAATTTGCAGCAGCTCTTTCTTGCGCTCCGGGTCACCGCATCGTTCGGCTTCCTGTTTGGCCAGTTCCGCGTAACGCTCAGCATACCGGATCACGGCGCGGCAGGAACGAATCACCGATTCCAGAAAGGCGTGGCGTTTTACATAATCCGCGTCGGAAGGCTTCTGCTTCGCCAATTCCGTTTCCGCCTCTCGGATAATACCTTCGTAACCACGTTGCAAAATGTTATCATAGCATACCGTGACATGGCCCACGCCATTGTAGAAATAGTTCCCGGGGGTAAAAATATTATGATCGATTGCTTTCCGCGTCTCCGGCGCCATATAAGAGTAGGCCAATTCGCTGGTGGTCTTGCCCTTCCAGTACCGGAATACCTGACGCAGCGTTTCTTTTGCTTCCGGAGCCAAATAAAAAGGATCCGCCTTTCTGGTGGAAATGGTATCAAATTCCGCTTCCAGCCAAGCAAATGAAAATTCCGGAAACACCTGGCAGCTCCGGGGCGCTTTGGTAGCGCTTCCAACAATGAGTTCTCCCGGTCGGATGGTGATGGGAATATTCTGTAAAATGTGTTCGAATGCTTTGGCTCGCCGTACGATAATCGGCTCGCCTTCGGTTTGCTGATACGATTCCGTCAGAAGCACCGCCCGATCCGTTTCAATCTGTGGCATCCCGACGAACAAATCGTCAATCAGCCGGGGAATCCTGGGACTTTTGGGAAGATCGGCAATGGGATAGTGATCCATAATTTCCTCCATCTGCTACAAGCATCGCTATGTATTTTCTCAATCATTTGATAACACAAGGAAAAGGTCTGATGACACAGCATTTTCCAAAGAAATATAATAGCAACTTCCTTTCCCGTTGTCAACGCAAAAAGCAGGAAAAACCACAGGAAATTGTGTACAAAAGCAAAACTTTACGTAAAACACCACAAAACCAGACATGTTTTTCTTCTTTTTTCTTTGTATTACATCAAAAAGCACCGCTTCCTCCCGCACGCTCCCTGTTCACTTCCTGTGTCATGAAAATATTGTAAAAATCCCTTGACGAAGAAACCGTTCCGCGCTATAATATAGTTCAATTGAATCATTCCTCAATAGCTCAGTTGGTAGAGCATGCGGCTGTTAACCGCAGGGTCGTTGGTTCGAGCCCAACTTGAGGAGCCAAGCGTTTACCATAGCAGAGACGTATCCCTTTCCGATTATAGCATCACCACAACATCCTTTACCCGATCTGTTGGCGTCACGGTATAGGACAGCTCTCCGTTCGCGTAGCAGACCTCCACCTGAGTACGGTGGTCCGCCCATAACTTGAACGCCACGTCGATATTCTGCGGCCAAGCCGGCAGCAGATAAATTTTTCCCTCAAAATTCTGAAGCAGCATCTCCTGAACTCCCATCATACCGCAGCCGCCCCAGTTGTGGTCCGGGGTGTAGTCGTGACCCGGACCCCAGAAAGCGGGAAAACGCCTGCCGCTGTCTCCCAGCTTGAGCCTGGCGTATTTCATCGCCTCATCCCGCAGCCCCAGCCGAGCGGCATAGGCCCCATTGGGATGCCAGCTGGCATGCCATAGCTGATCCTCGTGATCCCAGCCATAGAAATAGGTGTCAATAGCCAGCTGAAGATCCGGCTTGCTGATCCCGAAATGATGATAAGGATGGCAGGTATTCAGCTGAGGAATCTCGCTATTGCCTTTGACATAGTTTTTGGGATATTCGCAAGGAGCGATAACCCGTTTTCCCTTCTTCTCCTCGGTGGGAATGGGAGGCAGCTCCTCTTTGAAACGAAGCATCCGCTGCCGATCCTCCAAGGATAGATAGGTCGTCCCGCATAGCAGATCAATCGTGGATTCCAGCGCGGCGATCACATCGGCGGGATTGCCTACAGCAGTCTCCTCATCGTTGTAGTTGGCCAGCCGGCGACCCTCCTCCCCCCATGCGTCAATATAAGGTGCGGCATGATAGGTTTCCATGGCGGTGGAGGGAAAGATCACCCGCCTTCCCCGTTCATCTTCTTGGCTGTACCGGCGTTCGTAGTAATCCAGAACACTGCGGATAAACGGAATGTACTCCCCGATATCTTCTTCGCTTACCAAATGATATTGGAGCATCATGAACGAGAACTCTACCGCCTCCACATAATGATGCCGTACCTGGAGAGGATAATCCAGCCCATGGTCTCCGTAAAAACCGGACAGGCCGTTCGCGTCGATCTGTTCGCAGTAGCAGGCACAGTCCTTCAGACCGAAAAAGTGCTCCGTCCTCTTTTTGATCGGCGTGACCAACCGCTTGTAAAAGTCGAATTGGGGCTTCATCATGTCGAAATCCCCACCCTTAACCATGGGCCAGTACACCAGCCGTTGGTTCTGGGCAGTGAACATCATGCCAAACCAAGCCCGGTAATCGGGATTGGCCGCTCCGGTGTGAGCAAATACATTCTGATCAATGGTAAACAGGCCGCCATTGAACTTGGTGGGGAATTCTCCGTAAGCATTGGCCGCCAGCATATAGCGGAATAGCTGGTAGTTTCGGCCAACCTGCCAGTCCAGGCTGTCCGGTCCCGCACCCGGAGCCACCGCAACATAGCTGCGCTCCCAGTACCGTTTCCACCATGCCCGAGCTGTTTCCCCGGCCTGCTCATCCGCCTGAGCCTCTGCCATCTGCTCCCGGACCCGCCGCTCCCATATCTCTGCCGTCTCATCCTGAGACACGGTCAGGCAAATATCTACCCTCTGCTCCTGAACCGGCTTTGCCGTCTCCAAAATATAGGCTTTGTAGTCGTTGTCCAGGTATCGACCAGAAACGATATCCACAAATTGGGTACCGTCCGCCCAAAGCAGACCGCCGCTGGTCCGATGGCGCTCCACATCAGGGAAAAATTCCCGCAGATGCTCGATGCCTTGTTGCGTTAGCCGTTCTTCCAAAATAGGGCTTGCCGTATTCCGGTGATAGAACAGAATCTCTCCGTCCCGTGGTTTCACAACATCCTTCCGCCACAGTTCATAACGGATCTGCATCCCGGTAGCCAGATCGCTGGAAACCTCCAGATGGATCACCGGCCGGTATACCTCTACCCACAATCGGATAGAAGTCCTGCTGTCCCCGGACCGGCCGGTGATAAAGATATCGCCCTCTCGGAGCCGTAATTCCTGGGAAAATTCATCGGCAAACAGATTTCTTTCAAAACAGAGCCGGACCCGTCCCGCCTTAAGCATCTCGCAGGACTCATCGAAAGCCCCGCTCTGGGCCATATAAAAAAGCAGATCATTTTCCTCCACCCAAACATTGCAGCCGATATCGTGCCCTCCAAGCGGCATGGATTCCCCGGAGTTCTCGCTTTGCGCGATCCATTTCAGATGATACGATTCCAAGTTCATGAATTGCCTCCTCTGGTCTTTTTTTATGAAACGATACCATCCGCACGACGCCTCGGCAGCGGCAACGGTTTGGAGCATTTCGATCCCTCGTAAGTGCTGCTAAGCGCTGCAAAAACGAGGAGTACTGATCCATAGGACGTGCGTACGACCGTTTGTCTTAGCATCCCACAAAACAAACAGCAGCGCAATGGGCAATATGAATATTTTGAATATTTTTTTACCCTTTGCGTTTCTTTATCCGGGCATGAAGCAGCAGGTAAATGCCGGCAAACAGGAGAATGGCGACGCTAAGAACCGCGTACATTTGCCACAGCTCAACTCTCTTATCAAAAAAGTAGAGATGATTATCAAAGTTGTCCCGGATTTCTTCTACTACGGATGCGGGAAAGTATTCTGTTTCCAGTTGATTTAGAACGCCTCCCATGAGATGATTGCGCAGCAGGCCTGTTCCGTACGTGCCAGGTAAAAACAGGATAAAGTCTTGAATTCCCTTGGAGAATTGAGAAATGGGCATATAAGCGCCGCATAGAAATCCATATACCGCACTGACAATGGAGGTAACCGCCGTGATTCCTCCCTGTGAGGACAAAAAGTAGCACACGACCGAAGACAGTGCCGTTCCGAACGAAACCAACAGAAGCACATCCAGCAGACAGAACAGGACATCCGAAGGAGAGAGATACCAGCCTACTGCGGCAAGATAAGCAAAACCAGCCGTCGTGGCCACATAACAAACAATAAGGGAAACAAGCGCCGTGGACAAATAATAACTCAGCGCCAGCGCGGATCTGGGAATCGGCGCGAGGGTAAGATCCTTCCGGGCGCCGGTCATTTTATCCTGTACCATAATGGTATTCGCAATAAACGATACGGTCACACAGCAAACAGCCAGAAGAGAGGAAAAAAGCCAGCCTCCCACAAAGCCTTCCACCAGTTCTTTCGGCACAGACATCCCCTCCGGCAAACCGCCGTAGAAACTGTCGCGATAAACTTGACCTAGAAACGTGACGAACAGCAACAGAATAATCAGCGGCGCAATCAGCGCGGAGAAAAACATGCCCTTGTCGCGAAAAAACAACTTGGTATTGCGCTTGATTAAGAAACAAAGAACAGTCATTTTTCTGCACCTCCTACCAGCTTTTTACCCGTTACTGCCAAAAACACATCATCCATTTTCCCCTTAGTCACCTCATAGTCCCGAAACAGCGCCGGATGCTCCAAAATCAATTTTGTCGCAGCAGCGGTATCCGGCAGCGCGATGCGGCAGGCCCCCGGCAGCAACTCGCAGGGAAAGCCAAGTTGTTCCGCATCCTTTGCCTCCACGCCATATAACGTGATGAAATCTCCCGTGTATGTATTTTTCAGTTGGATAGGCGTCCCTTCTGCGGAAATTTTACCTCCGTCCAAAATCACTACATAATCCGCGTCAGCAGCTTCCTCCATATAATGAGTGGTAAGAAAAACGGTAATTCCTTCGTTTTTACGAAGATGCGACATCACGTCCCAGACAATCTTACGAGTCTGCGGATCCAATCCGGTAGTCGGTTCATCCAGAATCAAAATTTTCGGTTGGTGCAGCAGCGCCCGCGCGATATCGATACGTCGCCGCTGTCCTCCGGAAAGTTTCCCAACAGGACGGCACAACAGGTCGGATAACTCCAATTGCCGGGACAGTTCTTCCAGCCGCTGCGCAAACGCTTTGCCGGTAATGCCGTAAAGCGCGGCGCGGCAAGTAAGATTGTCCTTAACGGTAAGTACTTTATCTAAAACCGAGTTTTGAAACACCACGCCAATCTCCCGCTTAATTCGATCCACATTTTCATCCAGGTTAACGCCATGGATCACCACGGTGCCGCTGTCCTTCTCCAATTGGCCGCACAAGACGGAAATAGTCGTGCTCTTTCCGGCGCCATTCAGTCCCAAAAAAGCAAACAACTCTCCCTCTTTGACACGAAAGCTGATATCCTGCACCGCTTTCACGTTGCCAAAACTCTTGACCAAATGATCGATTTCAATAATGTTCATTCCTTTTCTCCTTCTCAGACCGGTAAAACGATTCTTAGGTGATGAAAAAAGATACCGACTTCACTATTATAGTGTGATTCCGGAAAGAAGGCAACACACCGGTGTTTTTCCCTTCATTAATTTTCGCCCATGACCCCCTTGCATTTTCAAAGGATTTCCTGTAAGATAACAAAAGATACACAACTGGTGGAAGCAGGCTTTGCCTGTGTAGGGTAACCTACGGGGAGTGTATTGGGGAAACAAGCCGACCGCCTGGGCAACACAGAATCGAAGTGTGTCCGGACGGTTTTTTTGTACTATAATCGAGGTTTGGAGATCAGATTTAGGAGGACAAGCATGAAAACAACATCACTCAAACAAGAATTACAGGAAAACGCTTATCCGGGACGCGGAATCGTCATTGGCAGATCGGCAGATGGCACGAAAGCAGCGGCGGCCTATTTTATCATGGGAAGAAGCGCAAACAGCAGAAACCGCATTTTTGTGGAAGAAGGACAAGGTATCCGCACAGAAGCCTTTGATCCTTCCAAACTGGAAGATCCCAGCTTAATTATCTACGCGCCGGTCAGAGTGCTGGGAAACGATACGGTTGTCACAAACGGAGATCAGACCGATACGATTGTCGAAGGTTTGGAACAGGGACTCACCTTTGAGCAAGCTCTGAGAAGCCGTGAATTTGAGCCGGATCAGCCAAATTATACCCCGCGAATTTCCGGTTTGTTACATGTGGATGGCGGAACGTACCATTATTCTCTTTCCATTTTAAAAAGCAACAACGGAAATCCTGCTTCCTGCAACCGCTACACGTTTTCTTATGAAAACCCTCTTGCCGGGCAAGGACATTTCCTGCACACTTATCTGCACGACGGAAATCCCCTTCCCAGCTTTGAAGGCGAGCCGAAACCGGTAGAGATCCCCGACAGCATGGAAGAATGGGCGGACACGCTCTGGAACGGGTTGAACGAAGAAAATAAAATTTCCCTGTTTGTAAGATATATCGATATTGCAACCGGCGCCTGCCAGACAAAAATCTTCAATAAGAATAGCTGATAAGCGCTTCTTCCTAGATAAAAACAAACGCAGGGCACTGCAGAAATGAGGAAAAACATGAACGAAATCGAACTAAAATATGGATGTAACCCCAACCAAAAACCGTCTCGAATTTATCTGGAAAACGGAAAGGACCTGCCGGTCACCGTACTGAACGGCCGCCCCGGATACATCAACTTCTTAGATGCGTTTAACGGCTGGCAGCTAGTGAAAGAGTTAAAAAAAGCGACCGGCCTTCCGGCGGCAACCTCTTTCAAACACGTATCTCCAGCCGGCGCTGCCGTGGGACTTCCGCTGGATGACACGCTGGCCAAAATCTACTGGGTAGACGACTTAGGGCCGCTCTCCCCATTGGCTTGTGCCTACGCTAGAGCAAGAGGCGCCGACCGGATGTCCTCTTTCGGTGATTTCATCGCTCTTTCGGATACCTGCGACGCCGATACCGCCAAGCTGATCAAGAGAGAGGTATCCGACGGCGTGATCGCTCCCGGTTACACCGAAGAAGCCTTGGATCTGCTCCGCTCCAAAAAGAAGGGTGCGTACAACATCATTCAAATCGATCCCGCTTACGTTCCCGCTCCCATCGAAACAAAGCAGGTATACGGCATCACCTTTGAGCAAGGCCGGAACGAGCTGGATATCAACGAAGAACTGCTTTCCAACATGGTAACACAAAATAAAGAGATCCCGGAATCAGCAAAAACAGATATGAAAATCGCCTTGATTACCTTAAAATATACCCAATCCAACTCGGTATGCTATGTAAAAGGCGGACAGGCTATCGGCATCGGCGCGGGACAGCAATCCCGGATTCACTGTACCAGGCTGGCCGGTCAGAAAGCGGACAACTGGTATCTTCGGCAAGCGCCCCAGGTCATGAATCTCCCCTTTTTGGATACGCTGGGACGGGCCGACCGTGACAACACCATTGATGTCTACATTGGCGATGAGTACGAAGATGTTCTCCGGGATGGAGAATGGCAGAAACGGTTCCAAGTGAAGCCGCCGGTATTGACACGCGAAGAGAAACAGGCCTGGCTGGCCGGCAATACGGACGTAACGCTTGGGTCCGACGCATTCTTCCCGTTCTCGGACAACATCGAACGAGCCTACAAAAGCGGCGTGAAATACGTCGTCCAGCCGGGCGGCTCCGTGCGGGATGATCTGGTCATCGCCTGCTGCGATCAGTACAATATGGCGATGGTATTTACCGGCATCCGGCTGTTTCATCATTGAGAAACCTGTCTAGCACGATAAAAGCGTCAATCAGAAAGCCGGCCCAGAGAATGGATTGGGCTGGCTTTTTCAATCCATTTTCTCCTCTTCCCCATTGCTCATGCCGCCCTCAAATCCCCCTATCAAATAGGCTTGCCGCTTACAAAGGAATGTGTTACAATTGTCCCGCTAAAAAATAGGGAGGGCAATCGGTGCACGAAGAGAGACGCGGAAAGGTAAAAAAGGGATTTCAGGTCGTCGTAACCGTCATATCGTTGGTGATGCTGCTAAAATGGCTGAATATTTTCCAGGAGTCCAACGGTTTGGGAAGACCTGCCGTCATGATATTTTTGATCGTGTTGTTTTCCGCAATGCTTTTCCTCGTCGAAACAAGGATGGACCACAATCATCAGATTGGAAAACAAAACCTGGAGAATCTGGATTGTGTAAAATACCTTTTTTCTATTGTCATTATTTTACTTCATCTGCGACCCTTTCCCGGAATATCGGACAAGCTGGATCTGGCTTTCAACAACATTGCCAGTCGAATCTGTGTACCATTCTTTTTTCTAATCAACGGTTTCTTTGTTGCCCGGAAAGAAAGCGGCAATCCCAGTTATATCAAAAAATATGTAGAATCCATGCTTCCCTTATATTTGCTTTGGAGCGCCATCTATGTACCGGTCCTCCTTTCGGCGGCCGCTTCATATCTCCCCGCTGCCGCCGTCTATCTGAACAGCCTGAACATTCCTTGGTATGGCTGGATTCCTCTTGTGCTTGCCGCCATACCGGCTGCGATTGCCGTAGCCTTGGTTTACGCAGGAACCTATTACCATTTATGGTACTTTCCAGCACTGTTTTTTTCCCTAATTACATTGGGGAAATGGAAGAAAAAATTCCCCATAAAATACTTGCTGATTCTGTCTTTCTTCTTTCTCCTGTTCGGAGCAACGGAAACATATTACGGAATATTGCCACCGGACATGCAAAAAATATTACACTATTATTACCAGCTGTTTTTTACCACCAGGAACTTTCTTTTTTTTGGCTTATTTTATGTCGTTTTGGGATATACCATCGGCAAGAGAAAAGATCCCTACCGAAAGGATAGTTTTCTCAAATTTACCGTCTGTATTTTTCTGCTGGTAGCAGAAGGGCTGATTCTCCAAGGCACTCAGCGGCTGAACAGCAATATTCTACTAGCCTGTGTTCCGCTTGTTTACTACCTGTTTCTATCGCTGCTTTACCTGGACAAGCTTTGGCTCCTGCCATTCCGCGCTTCCCTTCGAGGATGGTCCAAATATTATTATCTGATCCATCCTGCCGTAATCCTCTTTTTTCAGCTGTTGGAATGGAATCACCTGGCACAGTTAAGCGTTTCTTGGAAGATTCTCCTGATTCTCCTGACCACTCACGTGCTTTCCCTTCTCCTGCTCCGGATAAAAAGAAGGGTTCCCCAGCTTTCTATCTAACAAACCCTTCTCTTGGGAAAAAAAGGAAAGACAAACAACGTTCTATATGCTATAATAAAAAATGCAGCGCCCAGTCACGGCGCAAGTCAAGCACAAAGAGGAAGGAGCCGCTATGAAGATCGCCGGACTGCAAAAATTGACATTATTGGATTATCCGGGAAAAATGGCTTGTACCATTTTTACAAGCGGCTGCAATCTTCGTTGTCCTTTCTGCCACAACGCCGACCTGGTAACGCCTTCCGCCCACTCGCCGGAGCAGGAACCGGAAGAAATCCTCGCCTTCCTGCAAAAACGGGTTTCGATTTTGGAGGGGGTTTGCATCACCGGCGGGGAACCACTGCTGCAAGATAGCCTGGATTGGTTCCTTCGGCAAATCAAAAAAATGGGATTCGCCGTCAAGCTCGACACCAACGGCTGTTTTCCGGAAAAACTCAAATGTCTGACGGAACAGGGCTTGGTTGATTATGTAGCAATGGACATCAAAAATTCTCCGGAACGATACGCCGAGACCGTAGGCCGTCCCAGCTTTGATCTGGCGCCGGTGCGGGAAAGCGTTTCCTTTCTGCTGGGAGGTACGGTTTCCTACGAGTTTCGGACTACGGTGGTAAAGGAACTGCATCAAGCCAGCGAGTTCCGATCCATCGGCCGTTGGATCGCCGGAGCAGAGCGATACTTTTTACAAGGATTTCTGGATTCCGGCTCTCTTTTGCAGGATGGACTCCATGGGTATTCCAAAGAAGAACTCGAAACATTCCGCCAACTGCTCCTGGAAACCATCCCCCATACGGAAATCCGAGGATTGTAACAAGATATTGTGGTTTAAAATATTTTTTCATACAAGATGTTGACACCCTATGGAATACATGTTATAATCAGCCCTACAAAAATAATTAGTCCAAAATGGGGCTAGGAATAGAGGTTGAGAACATGTATCAGGTAATTAAGCGAGATGGCGCCACCGCCGAATTCAACATTTCGAAGATCAGTTCCGCGATCACCAGGGCTTTCGAAGCGCAAAACAAACAATATCACCCCAGTGTCATCGATTTGCTGGCGCTGAAGGTAACCTCTGATTTTGAAGCCAAGATCAAAGATGGCAAAGTGAAAGTAGAGGACATCCAGGACAGCGTGGAGTTTGTGCTCATTCAGGCTGGATACGCCGATGTTGCCAAAGCCTATATTCTGTACCGGAAACAGCGGGAAAAAATCCGGAACATGAAGTCCACGATTCTCGATTACAAGGAACTCATGGATAGCTACGTGAAAGCAACCGACTGGCGGGTGAAAGAAAATTCCACCGTGACCTATTCGGTGGGCGGACTGATTCTCAGCAACAGCGGCGCCATTACCGCCAATTACTGGCTTTCCGAAATTTACGACGAGGAAGTCGCCAACGCTCACCGGAATGGGGACATTCATCTGCACGATCTTTCCATGCTGACCGGCTATTGCGCCGGTTGGTCCCTGAAGCAATTGATTCAAGAAGGGTTGGGCGGTGTCCCGGGAAAGATCACGTCCTCTCCGGCCAAGCATCTCGCCACGTTATGCAATCAAATGGTGAACTTTTTGGGAATCATGCAGAACGAATGGGCCGGCGCGCAGGCCTTCTCTTCTTTTGATACGTATCTCGCTCCCTTTGTCAAGGTGGACAACCTCTCTTATTATGAGGTTAAAAAGTGTATTGAATCCTTCATTTTCGGCGTCAACACCCCCAGCCGCTGGGGAACCCAGGCTCCGTTCTCCAACATCACGCTGGATTGGACCGTACCCAACGATCTGGCCGAGCTGCCGGCTATCGTAGGCGGAAAGGAAATGGATTTCAAATACAAGGATTGCAAGAAGGAAATGGACATGGTCAACAAAGCGTTCATCGAAACCATGATCGACGGAGACGCCAACGGCCGCGGATTCCAGTATCCCATTCCAACCTATTCCATTACCAAGGATTTTGACTGGTCCGATACGGAGAACAATCAGCTTTTGTTTGAGATGACATCCAAATACGGCACACCCTATTTTTCCAATTACATCAATAGCGAGATGGCTCCCAGCGACGTCCGCAGCATGTGCTGCCGCCTGCGCCTCGATCTCCGGGAACTGCGTAAAAAGTCCGGCGGTTTCTTCGGCAGCGGGGAAAGCACCGGTTCCGTTGGTGTCGTAACCATCAATCTGCCCCGGATTGCTTACTTGTCGAAAAACGAAGAAGAGTTCTATCATCGCCTGGATAGAATGATGGATATTGCCGCTCGTTCCTTGAAGACCAAGCGGACGATCATTACAAAACTGCTCCAGGAAGGCTTATACCCCTATACCAAACGGTATCTGGGCTCCTTTGACAACCACTTCTCCACCATCGGCCTGATCGGCATGAACGAAGTCGGCTTGAACGCGAACTGGCTCCGGGCCGATATGACCTCGGAAAAAACCCAGGAATTCGCCAAAGAGGTTCTGAATCACATGAGGAACCGACTGTCGGATTATCAGGAACAGTACGGCGACCTGTACAATCTGGAAGCAACGCCTGCCGAATCCACCACATACCGTTTCGCGAAGCACGATACCGCACAGTATCCGGACATCATCACCGCAGCGGAAAAAGGCGGTACGCCCTACTACACCAACAGTTCTCATTTGCCGGTTGGCTACACGGAAGACGTTTTCGCTGCGCTGGATATTCAGGACGAATTGCAGACTCTTTATACATCCGGCACCGTATTCCATGCTTTCCTAGGCGAAAAAATGCCCAGTTGGAAAGCGGCAGCAACATTAGTCCGCAAGATCGCGGAGAACTATAAACTTCCGTATTACACGCTTTCCCCCACGTACTCCATCTGCCGAGCTCATGGGTATTTGGCCGGCGAGCAAAACACCTGCCCGATATGCGGGAAAGATACCGAAGTCTACAGCCGTATTACAGGATATTACCGGCCTGTACAAAATTGGAATGAAGGGAAAGCACAGGAATTCAAGGAACGCAAGGTCTACGATATTGCAGCCTCCCGCTTAAAGAGAGAAAGACTCTCCCAACAGGAAGAAAACGTATCCGGATCGGCCTGTTGCGCCGCTCCGGGGGAAGAAGATAATCGGATTTTGCTGTTCACCACCAAAACCTGTCCCAACTGCAAAATAGCGGACAGCATGTTGCGGAAAGCGGCGCTGCCATTCGAATTGGTGGATGCGGAGGAAAATCAGGATCTGGTAAACGCCTATGAAATCAAACAGGCCCCCTCCTTGGTTGTCGTTCGCGGCAGTGTGATAGAGAAACACGTAAACGCATCCAATATCAAAAAATACATCGAAACCTGCCGGTAATGTGCGGAGGACCCCCTGTCATGTTCGATATCATTATCATAGGCGGCGGAACGGCCGGTATGACGGCTGCACTCTATGGACTGCGCGCCGGAAAACGAGTTTTGGTTTTGGAAGCGGAAAATTTCGGCGGACAAATCACCTTCTCCCCTCGGGTAGAGAATTATCCCGGCATTCCGCAAATCAGCGGAAACGAATTCGCTTCCGGTTTGCTGGAGCAGATTCTCGCCCTGGGAGCGGAGGTAGAGTTGGATACCGTTTTGGAAATTCGGGAGGAGGACGGCGATAAGTTAGTCCGAACCGAGACGAATGACTACCGCTGCCATAGCATCGTTCTTGCTATTGGCACGAAGCACCGGCCTCTGGGATTGGATCGGGAAGAAGAGCTGGCAGGCCACGGCATTTCCTATTGTGCCGTATGTGACGGCGCTTTTTTCCGAGACAAAACGGTTGCCGTGGTGGGCGGCGGAAACACGGCTCTGCAATCAGCGGCATTCCTGTCCTCTTATTGTAAAAAAGTTTTTCTCATCCATCGAAGAAATGGCTTTCGCGGGGAAGAAAAAGCAGCAGAGCGTTTGCGGGAGAAAAACAACGTGACGGTTCTGTTGAACACCAACGTCACGCAGCTGCTGGGCGAGCATGCTCTGCGCGGTGTGCTGATCCAGCAGGCCGCCACCGGAAAAACAGAAGAACTGTTGTTGGACGGACTGTTTGTAGCCATTGGGCAAGCCCCTAATACAACGGCCTTTACCGAGCTGCTAGCCACAGAAAAAAATGGATACTTTCTGGCTGGAGAAGACTGCCGGACGGCAATTCCCGGAATTTTCGTGGCCGGCGACTGCCGTACCAAGACGGTCCGGCAGCTGACCACTGCCGCAGCGGATGGCGCGGTAGCCGGGTTGGCAGCTAGTCTCTATGCGGAAGAACGTGCGGTTTCTGGCAAGAATGCCTAGTGTAAAAAGCCACTCGCTCTGATCATCCTTCCGGTATGGGAAGGATTTCTATCTTTACGATATGACGGTAAAGGAGCCAGGATATGGCTCCTTCTATTATTGTTAGAAGGACCGTCAAAGCAAGGCAATACCGTGCCGGAATCAATATCATTAGGAAAATCGGGAAGAAGCCGTTTAGCATCCCGCCCAAAATACCTGCCATGGAAGCGGCGCTTTGCTTCACGACAGTAGTCTCCGACTGCCAATCGTATTTCGGCATCTTTAAATTGACGTACATTCCCCAAAGAGAAAGGAACAAACAATATACCAGGGGAGTAATAAGCAGACAGAGCACGGAAAACAAACCAGAAGAGATCGTATTCCCGGAAGCCAAACAGAATGCCGTTTGTTTTTACCACTGAGAAAAAAAGTAATTAGCCCGGTAAGCACCAGCGCCAAGCTTGGCACCACACGAGATTGCCATGTTGAATGATCGCAATTTTATCGCACAGCTTCTCCGCTACATCCAGAACATGGGTTGAAAAGAAAATCGCGCTTCCCCTATCGCAGAGGTCGCGCATAATTTTCTTCAGCTCCGCCGTAGCCTTAGGATCCAGACCAACAAACGGTTCGTCCAAAATCAAAAGCTTCCATACTGGATACCGGTCAGAAACTCGTATAAATCGGGGTTATCGAAAATATAGGCCGGCATCCGCTTGCATTCCAGCGGATGCCGACGAATATCCAGGCCATCCATTCGAATCACGCCTTCCTCAAAATCCAAAACCCCTACTACCGCCCGAATGGTCGTGCTCTTGCCCGCTCCATTGTGTCCAAGAAAACCAACGATATATTTCCCGCTTCCACGGTCAGGCTCAAGTGATCCACCGCCCGTTTGCCGCCCTTGTATGTTTTGGAAAAATCAATGATTTCCAGCATGCTTTTCCTCCCCTCACCTGACGACCCAGGCGCTTCTCCAATTAATAGATCCGCTCCATCTGCCAGGAATCCAGCGACAGCAGCCTGCCTGCTCCGCCCTGAGAACGAACGGAAACACCTGTGCTATCCGTTCTTCCCGGGTAAACCCGCAAAGAAATGCACTGTTTGCCATTAGCAAACACTTCTACAATGCTTTTATCCACAAAAACCCGAAGCTGCAGCGGTTCGTCCGGCGCAACAGACAAAGATGCGATTTCCGGCGCCCGGCAAAGGACATCCGGCAAACGGGAAGAATACGTGCTATCCACGCAAAGGAGGCTATCCCGCCAGAAAGGCTTGCCCAGCGCTGCTCCCGCGTCCCAGTTCACCATGCCCCTCTCCCGATAGAACGTAATACGGGTATATTCTTCCCGTCCGGGAGAACGCAGCACATTCAATTCCAAAACAGACTGCGCATCCGGTGCAAATTCCGCGTAAAGCTCCATGGCGCTTCCTTGTATCTTCTCTAAAACTACCTCCTGATTGGCAGGCAGTTCCATCGGCCCTATATGCTGATGGTCTTTCCGCAGAGACGCAATATCTCCGGCAGGCGATACCATCAACTGATCGTTGCGGAATCCGCCCAAAGTAAACCGCCGCGGCAGACTCATGATCTGATCCCAGCCAGCTACGTTTGTCCTGCCAACGTTAATATTAAATATGGCGATAACCCCGCCTTCACCATCCGGCGCGGCAGAAGGTGCGTGTACTCCTCCCGGTCCCCAGGACGCACTGTTAAAGCTTCCGCCCTGTTGCGCATGAAACAAAACCGTTTCCGGATCATATCGGCCAATCAAATACTTCCCACCGCTCATATGACTGAAATGCAACAAAATATGCCGATCTCCAATGGGCCAAAAATATGGACAAGCGCCATCATCACCCAACAGTCCAAACCGATCCTCCTCCAAGAAGGGATGCAGATACTCCCAATGCGTCAAATCCGGCGAACGGAACACGAATTCCGCGCGGACATGTCTGCCGGAAGCCGGATGGGGCAGCGATCCGCCGGACAGCGAATAGTAAAAGTCGCCGGACTTCCAAATGCAAGGATCAAACACACTATACGGCGGCGGCACCTGAGAACCGTCCAAATTGGGAATGACGGCGTCACCGGCCAGCTTTTCCCAATTCAGCAGCAAAGGATCCCGGGAAACCGCCACCATGTTGCCCCGACGGGTTCCATGGTACATAGCAATCACACGATCCTCTTCCACATACGTCGCACCAGAGAAGCAGCATTCCTCCGGACCAGGATAAATGGCATATGGTAAATCGTTCCAATGAACCAAATCCTCGCTTACCGCATGTCCCCAATGCTGACGGGGATCCTCCGGCGGATAGCCCTGGTAAAAAAGATGCCACATTCCCTGCCAGAAGCACAGGCCGTTTGGATCGTTTAATGTGTTCTCCGGGCTGACGAAATGGTAAAAAGGCCTATGAGGATCTTTCCGGTACGCCTCCCGTGAGGCGGCAAACCGTACTATCTGCGGATCCTGCCGCAACATTTCTTTCTGTTCTTCCCATGTCTCCGGATAGTGCCGATGCGGTACACGGGAAGAATAATCTGGCTGATTCAATTGCATAGAGAACACCCTTTCTCTAAAATAATATCCAAATTTTTCTAGATCGTTCGTTTTCTAGTTATTTCCACCAATCCAAGGGATGTCATATCCACCACACATGGATTGCCTGGGTCCAGCAAAGCCAAGGATCGCATGTCTTCCAAAAGCGCCAGCCGGTGCTCCTCGCTTTCCATATCAATGAAATCGCAGAGGATCATTCCACCCAGGTCACGCAGACGAAGCTGACGCATGATTTCACGGGCCGCTTCCAGATTGACCTTCCAGGCAAATTCCTGCGGCGTACGAGAGAAATCGTGTTTACCGGAATTCACATCAATTACCATCATCGCCTCAGTCCGGTCTAGGATAAGATACGCTCCCGAATTCAGCCACACCTTTCTCTGAAGCAATTTTTCTAATTTCTGCTCAATCCCTTTGGCCGCAAACAAATCATAGGTACGGTTAGAGGGATAGCAGCTGACCTTTTCCGGAGGAATGCCATATTTCCCGGGAAATGACTCAGCGAAAGCGGGATCGTCTACCACAAAAGACTGGAAAGAGCCTGCCGGATATAGCCGAAAAAGGGATTGGATGAAATCTCCTGCCTGATACAGCAGCCGGGAAGCACCTGGCTTTCTGGTCCGGAATGCGTTCCAAACCGCGTTCCAGCGTTGAAACAGCCCGGAAGCATCCGCTTCGATTTCAGAAGAAGCCGCCGAAGCGGCATCGGTTCGGAGGATTAAGCCAAAAGAGAATTCCGGCATGTTCCTCCGAAATTCCTCTGTCATTTCCTCGCCGATCCGGCGCAGCCGCTCTTGCTCTTTTTTATCCAAAATCTTATGGGATATCCCAATCTGCTGCCTGCCCGGCAGCAGGACACAAAAGGCACCGGATAATTGTATCGAAGTAGAAAGACGGACGCCCTTCTGGCCCCGCTCGTTTCCCGTCACCTGAACCAGTACCGGGGACTGCGGCCGCAGCAGCTCCCTGCTCAAAAAGCCATGCCGTTCCAGGCCGATTTCAATAAACGACGCAGGATAGGCCGGCACCGCCTCCGCTACCTGTCCCGCATAAATATTTCCTATGATATCACCGTGCTGATCTTCTCTGCGGAATGCCACCAGGCGGCTGTCTTCCAAAACGGCCAGTTCCTGCTTTCTGCTATGAGGCTGTGTTCGAATCAACAATTCTCTGATCAAATTTTGTCACCGGGCCCTTTCCAAATCAATCCGTTTCGTCCCGCAGCAGCGCCAGCCGATGAATCTGTTCGATCCGAACCGCAACCCCGGCCTGTTCCGCTAACGCCTGCACAGCCAGTTCCGGCCTCAAATTTGTCGTATTTCCTGCTGCCGTGGTTACTTTCAGGCAGGCAATTTCGTCTTCCGTCTCCAGTACAAAGAGACCGAAAATCATTGGCCGGATATCCGTTTCTTTGGTACCGCTCTTGCTGCGTTTGGCAACGATCAATGGTGTCTGGCTCTGATACGCCTTTTGCAGCGCTTCCGTTATTTGCGAAATCGAAAAAGGTTCCTCGGCGCCAATTTTGACACGATAAGCAGAAGAAATGACACTCTTCATAATGTTCGGAGCATGAGGCGCCAATTCTTCCACCGACAAAATGCGAACCCCCTCCGGAAGATGATCGTTGAGCGTTACAAGAAGGGTATCCTCTGGAAGCGTTTCCGTCATTTCCATGTCCACGTATTCCGCCTGGCTGGTAACGCCAACCGGCAGCGGCATGCCGAAAACAAACAGTGGATGGGGATTGAAGCCTTCGGAATAACCGATCGGCAGTTTGCTGCGCCGAACCGCCCGAGAGAAGAGCTGAAGCATGTCCAAATGGGATAAAAAACGAACATTTTCACCGCGTTCATACTTCAGTCTGTAGCTTGTCATAACAAATTCCTCCTCCGTATACCGTTACACCGCAGCCCGCGCACTGAACCATACAGTTCGGAGTCAATTCTTCTCGCTGGGCCCTTTCCCATTCTTTCTGTAAAAACCGCTTGGTTACGCCCACATCCACATGTCCCCAAGGCAGCGTTTCTTCTATCGAACGCGTACGGGCGTTGTAATCCTCCATCCGCAGGCCACAGGAAACAAAAGCCTTCTGCCAGCGTTCAACATTCATATATTCATTCCAGGCATCAAACCGGCCTCCCTGTTTCCACACTTCGTAAAGAACTTGCCCGATCCGTCGGTCACCCCGGGACAGCGCCCCCTCTACCAAAGAAGTGGACGGGTCATGCCAGCTAAAACTGACCCGGCGATTCAAGGCTTGCTTCAATAACTGCTGCTTTCTCCTGATCTCCTCCCCGGAAATCTGACCGCACCACTGAAACGGCGTAAATGGTTTTGGAACAAACGTGGAAACGCTCACCGTAATTTCCGGACGCCTGGCCTTTTTACCAAAATGGACCCGATCGTACACCCGCAGCACCTTATGTGCCAGGTCGGCAATCCCCAAAATGTCCTCATCCGTCTCGGTGGGCAGTCCCAACATAAAATACAGTTTGATACCGTGCCAGCCGCCTCGGAACGCCAGTTCGGCAGACTGCAGCAGATCGTCTTCCGTTACCCCTTTGTTGATTACGTTTCGCAGCCGCTGGGAACCGGCTTCCGGAGCAAAAGTCAGACCGCTTTTTCGTACCCGGGATACACGTTCCATCAGACCAAGGGAAAAGGAATCTACCCGCAGGCTGGGCAGGCCCAGGTTAACCTTCCTCTCCTCTACCCGCTCCAATAATAAGTCCGCCAGATCGGCCAGGTTGGAGTAATCACTGGCACTAAGGCTCAACAGCGAAATTTCTTCGTATCCGGTGCTGTCCACCAGCTTCTCTGCCAAATCCACCAAAGTTTCCACGTTCCGCTCACGGACCGGCCGATATATAAAACCTGCCTGACAAAAACGGCAGCCCCGCGAACAGCCTCGGAAAATTTCCAGCATGATCCGGTCGTGTACTACGCTGGTAAACGGCACCACCAGCTTGTCCGGAAAATAGGTGCGGTCGAAATCCTTCACAATACGTTTGCGGATTACCGCTGGAGCAATATCACGGAATGCCTTCTTGGGTACCGGTTGGAAACCGTTTGCCGGAACATCGTAAAACGCCGGAACGTATACGCCGCTGATGGCTGCCGCCCGGCGCAGGAACTCTTTCCGGGAAGCGCCGTCCTTCTTCCATTGGGCATATACTTCCATGATCTCCGGAAGCATTTCTTCTCCTTCCCCCAAATTATACAAATCCACGAAATCCGCCAGCGGTTCCGGATTGTTGGCCGCCGGCCCGCCGGCGATGACAAAGGGATCCCCTTCCTTCCTGTCTTTGGAGAAGATGGGAATTCCGGCCAAATCCAGCATATTGATGACATTGGTATAGCTCATCTCATATTGAAGAGAAAAACCAATGAAATCAAATTCTCGGATGGGTTCCTGCGATTCCAGCGCAAAAAGCCGGTACCCCTCAGCCCGCATTTTTTCCTCCAAATCCGGCCAGGGCGCAAACACTCTCTCACACCAGGTGCCGGGACGCTCATTCAGCAAATGATATAATAATTTCATGCCCAAATGAGACATGCCAATGTCATACACGTCAGCAAAGCAAAAAGCAAACCGGATATCGACCTCTTCTTTGTTTTTTACCACGCTGTTCCATTCGCCGCCCGTATACCGGGCAGGCTTTTCCACTGTTTTTAATATAGTATCGGGCAGATAGGACATACGTCACCTCAAGATAATTCGAAATAAACTTTCCGCAGGCTTTACTATACCTCAAACGGACGGCCGGTGTCAATCCAAGCACAGGAAACGGAATATATCACGGAAGAAGAAAGGGACTTGACTTTCCTTCCGCGGCAAAGTATACTCCATTCAAGTAAAACGCAATATGCGATAACACAAAGAACAGGTGATGCCAGATGGGCGGAATACGAAAAGCAAAGGAAACGATGACATCGAAAGAACGGGTACGGCGGACGTTTCAGCATGAAAAAACAGACCGGGTAACCATCGGGTATGAAGGCAACGGAGCGATTCATATGCGGTTAGCCAGCGCCTTAGGAATCCCCAGCGGCAATATGGAACAAGTGCAGGAAGCGCTGGGCGTAGATTATCGGGAAATCGCCGCCCCTTATTGCGGCAAACCCTTGTTTCCCGTTCCGGAGAACCGCATGGTGAATCAGTTGGAAGGCGCTGTCATGCGCTGGGTCGAACACGAGACAGGAGGATACTGGGATTTCTGTGATTTCCCTTTACAGGATGCGACAGATGATATGTTTGCTGCCTTCCCGGTTCCTAATCCGGATGACTTTGATTACGAAGCCGCCTATGAACGGGCTAAAAACAATCCGAAACAGTACGCGTTGTTTGTGGGCAACGCAGGCATGCCCGATATCATCAATTCCAATGGCCGCATTATGGGGATGGAAGACATTCTCTGCCATTTGTATACGCAAAACGAGGCCGCCATGGACCTGGTTCACCGCCGGGCTATGTTCCAACTGAATATGCTGGACCGGCTAATCAGCAAATGCCGGGACTATTTGGATTTTGTTTGGCTGGGCGAAGATTTGGGGACACAGTATACGCCCATGATCAGCTTGGAATTGTATCGCACTGTTCTGAAACCCATCCATCGTCAATTTGTTGATATGGCATCTTCCTATCATCTGCCGGTACTCATCCACTCCTGCGGAAGCTCCAGCTGGGTGTATCCGGATTTCATCGAGATGGGAGTCAGCGGCGTGGATACGCTGCAGCCGGAAGCCGCCAACATGAGCCCGCGTTACCTGAAAGATCACTTTGGCAAAGACTTATGCTTCCGTGGCTGTATTTCCACTGCCGGCCCGCTGGCCTACGGAAGCGTGGAGGATGTGGTACAAAACGTCAGAGAAACGCTGGAAATTATGATGGAGGGATACGGCTATCACTTCGCGCCGACGCACGCCATCCAGGATAACTCTCCCACGGAAAATGTATTGGCCATGTATCAGACCGCCCACGATTTCGGCGTATACCGTTAACCACGATCCGCTGATCCGCCAAGAAAACGCCGCTTGCTCTATCCGGAGTCAACGCAACATTTTTTGATCGCGCATAGTCGGCTGGAACGGATCAGAATACCTCTTGGGCCGGAACGTAAGATAGGTTGTGCGCATCCGCTACTCCCCGGAATGTCAAACTGCCCCGGTACAAATTCAAGCCCTGCCGCAATCCGTCATCCGCCTTCAGCGCCGATTCCGCCCCCAAATCGGCAAGTTTTAACGCATATCCGGATATGGCATTGTTCAGCGCCACGGTAGACGTATGAGAAACCGCTCCCGGCATGTTGCCGACACAATAGTGCAGTACGTTCTCACAAAAATAAACGGGATCGTCGTGATAAGTAACGTGACTTGTCTCGCTGCAGCCTCCCTGGTCAATCGCCACATCTACCAGAACGGAGCCTTTTTTCATGTGCCGCAAGTATTCCCGTTTGATCAGCTTGGGGGTAACGCCTCCCGGCACCAAAACCGCGCCAATCACCAAATCCGCGGTCCGAAGGGATTCTTCAATACTTTGCGGCGTGGAATATACCGTATTGATACGATCGCTATAGATATCATCCAAATACTCCAAACGATTGAGGTTGATGTCCAAGACGGTCACGTCCGCGCCCATTCCAACAGCCGTTTTTACGGCGTTGGTCCCCACCGTGCCCGCGCCCAGAACCACGACTTGTCCCCTTCGCACACCCGGTACGCCGGGCAGCAGCACGCCGCTGCCGCCAAAAGGTTTCTCCAAATATTTTGCGCCCTCCTGGACGCTCAAGCGCCCTGCAATCTGGCTCATGGGCTTCAAGCAGGGCAGTCCGCCGTCCTTCCCGACAATGGTTTCAAAGGCAATGCCAATGCAGCCGCTTTGCAGCAGAGCTTCCGTCAATTTCCGGTCGGCTGCCAAATGAAGGTACGTGTATAGAATCTGATTCTCCCGGATTAAGGGATACTCCGGCGGCAGCGGCTCTTTCACTTTGATAATCATATCAGAACAGCCAAACACATCCTCCGCCCGACCCAGCATAGTACACCCTGCGGCTTCATATTCTTTATCATCAAAGCCAGAACCCTCCCCGGCGCCCCGCTGAACAAAAACGGAATGACCGTGGCTGATGTATAATTTAGCGAAATTCGGTGTAATTCCCACTCGATACTCGTGCTTTTTGATTTCCGTAACTGTCCCGATCTTCATACCTGCAAGCGCCCCTTTTCCTTCGGTTTTCCTGTGTATACATTGGATAAGTGTGATAAAACACATGACAGTTTGTTAGTTTATCATGGACAAGAAAAAATTTCAACCCAGGAAGAGAAAAGGAGACGGAAATCAATTTTGCAAGTAACAAGCAAGCTAGCAGCGTTGCAAAGCGCGGAGGATACCGGTTGGTAACCGCCGCCTTTTGGGATGTTCTTTTTTAATTGTGGGGAATTCACATGGCAGCGTTTCTTGGCCGGATAATTTTCGCTACAGTTGGACACCATAGGTACGATACGGCGGAAAAATACGCTAGCCGGTCAGCCCGGGCAGAATCCACAACAAAAAAATATTGACAAACCATTCCAATCCGTTTATACTTATCTGCGTTATTCCTTGGGATGTAGCCAAGCCGGTAAGGCACCAGACTTTGACTCTGGCATTCCGCAAGTTCGAGTCTTGCCATCCCAGCCAAATTTTGAAAGAAGTCGATTGTTGAAGAACAGTCGACTTCTTTACGGTTTGTGGTATAACAGGAGACAATTTATCGTCGACGAGTACAGAACCAAATATGTCTATACAAAAGACGTCGGGGGGGATAAGTGTTGAATTTGCCGCACTTTGGCCGACGGTTCGCTTTTTGAATAAGACCTGCATCGGTATGAAAAAGGCGCTTGAGCATGCGAACGAACTATCCGGCGAAGTTGTACGTCATCTTGTTCGATTTTGCAACCCGTGCAACGGCTGCATGGATGGATACCCATATGATGCTCGCATGATAAAGTGGAAAAACAATGTGGAGTATGATATAGTGTAGAGGTCAAAGGAACAATGTAATTTTTATATTTGGTAAGGTGAATGCTTATGGAAAAGTTGAAGTTGATTGAACCAAATTTGAATCACAAAGAGCAATACGAAGACATGATGACCGAGTGGGAGAAATATGGGGGCAGGATTAATCCCGGAGCATTGAGACGATGGAGTAATTCTCAACAACGACAGGTTACTTACCAAGAATGGCTTAATTGGATTGCTGATGATAAAGCCCGTGGGCAGGAATTATATTTCTTATCTGATGAAAGGAAAATATACGGTGCTATAAGTATCAGGCCAAAGAAAAATATTGCGGTTGTCGGATTGGACGGACATTGTGGATATGGCATTAGACCTTCAGAGCGAAGGAAAGGATATGCAAATAAAATGCTGTCAATGGCATTGCCTATAATGAGAAAGCACGGCATAAATCCGATTGTTATAACCTGTGATAAAGACAACATAGGCTCCGCAAAAACCATTTTGAACAACTATGGAGTGCTTGTTAAAGAAGTTAAAGGAGAACGAACCGGAAATATCGTGCAAGTATTTGAAATACGTTTTTGAGCACTTTCAACATTACTCTTTAATCATTAAGCATCGTCGAAAAATCTCTGCGTCCGGCTTGGGATCTGATCGCAGCACTCGCTCAGGATTCGCCGGCAGGAAAGGCAAATCAGGCCGCCTTCGTGGTAGCCGTCGAGCAAGCCGATAAAGAATGCGGGAGCTGCGGATGCGAATTGGATCCTTTGTACAAACGGTTTCTGGAATGGAAAGATTGGCTGTAACAAGACCTAACAAGACAACCGGCCTCCTTAACAGGAGGCCGGTCTTTTCGAACAGAAAAAACTATGCAAGCCGAATCCGATGAAACACTTTTTTACCCTTACGAAGAACCACACCTTCGCCAGAAAGCATTTCAGCCGTTAGGACAGCGTCAAAAGCCGATACCTTTTCCTCGTTCAGCAGAACGCCGCCCTGCTGTATCAAACGCCTGCCTTCTGCTTTGGAAGGAATCAGATGGGCAAGAAGCATGGCATCCAGAAGAGCGATACCGCCATCGGACAGCAACGCGCCTGGGATCTCCGTAGACGGCATATTCTCATCGCTGCCGCCCGCTCCAAAAAGAGCTTCCGCCGCGGTCCGGGCTTTCTCCGCTTCTTCCTGTCCATGAACGATCTTCGTGATTTCATACGCCAGCACGGTCTTGGCTTGATTGATTTCAGCGCCCTGCAGCGCCCCCAGGCGGCGAACTTCCTCCATCGGTAAAAACGTTAGTAAGCCCAAACACTCTTCTACCTTAGCATCCTCTATGTTTCTCCAATACTGATAGAACTCATAAGGAGACGTTTTTTCCGGATCCAGCCACACCGCTCCCTTCATGGTCTTGCCCATTTTGATGCCGTCGCTGGTGGTCAGCAAGGTAAACGTAATGCCATAAGCCGGCTTTTGCTCCTTCCGCCGAATCAAATCCGCGCCAGCTAAAATATTAGACCATTGATCGTTGCCGCCCATTTCCACCGTACAGCCATATTTGCGGTTCAACACCAAAAAGTCATATGCCTGCATCAGCATATAGTTGAATTCAAAAAAGGTAAGTCCCTTCTCCATTCGCTGCTTGTAACATTCCGCGGTCAGCATCTTATTGACGGAGAAATGAACGCCTACTTCTCTTAGAAATTGAACGTAATTTAAATCCAGGAGCCAATCGGCGTTGTTTTCCAGAACGGCGCCGCCTTCTTTGCCGAAATCCAAGAAACGGCCCAGCTGTTTGCGGAAGCATTGCGCGTTATAATCCACTTTCTCCTTCGTCATCATGTTTCGCATATCCGACTTTCCGGAGGGGTCCCCCACCAGTGTGGTACCGCCGCCCAGCAAAGCGATGGGACGGTGTCCCGCCCGCTGCATATGCATCATTGCCATAATCGTCAGAAAATGCCCCGCCGTCAAACTATCTGCCGTCGCGTCAAACCCGATGTAAAAAGTTACCTTTTCTTTGCCCAGCATTTCCCGTACTTCTTCTTCGTCCTGTGTCGTCTGTGCGATAAAACCTCTTTCCTTCAGCACATCATAAACATTCCGTTTCTCCACCGTCCACACTCCTTGTCTTTCCCTGCTTAAGCGTTCTATCTTTCTAGTGCTTTTGACAGCTGCTGCAGCAGCCGTCGCAGCCGCCTAGCATCCCTTCCTCCACAACAAGCCCTTGTTTTTTCTGATAGTCCAAAATGGCGGCACGGACAGCCTCTTCCGCCAGCACGCTGCAATGCATTTTTACCGGAGGAAGTCCATCCAGCGCTTCCGCAACGGCCCGATTGGTAAGCTGCAAGGCCTCCGACAACGTTTTTCCTTTGATCATCTCGGTTGCCATGCTGCTGGTCGCCACAGCGGCACCGCAGCCAAATGTTTTGAACTTCACATCCACAATGACATCATCGATGATTTTCAGATAAATTTTCATAATATCGCCGCACTTGGCATTTCCTACCTCACCGATTCCATCTGCATCTTCGATTTCTCCCACATTCCGCGGATTTGCGAAATGATCCATTACTTTATCACTGTACAACATTCATACCACCTCTATGTTAGGATTGATTTACCTTCCGCTTCCAGGATACAACGGAGACATATCCCGTAAGCGCTGTACAACATCGTTCAGCTGCTCCACCAAATAATCCACATCCTCCATCGTATTTTCTATCCCATAGGTAATCCGCAGAGAACCGTGAGCGATTTCATGCGGCAGTCCAATGGCCAGCAGTACATGGGAGGGATCCAGCGATCCGGATGTGCAGGCGGAACCGCTGGATGCAGCGATGCCTCTCAGATCCAGCATCAGCAGCAGGGATTCCCCTTCGATATATTGAAATGATATGTTGACATGACCCGGCAAACGCAGCTTTCTATCTCCGTTCAAGCGGATATGGGGAATTTCCTTCTCAAGCCGTTGAATGGTCCGATCCCGCAGCGTTTGAAGATAGGCGGTATTCTGTTCCTGGTTCTGAACAGCCAAAGAAATGGCAGAACCAAGTCCTACAATACCCGGCACGTTTTCCGTCGATGCACGTTTTCCCTGTTCCTGATGGCCGCCTGTAACAAAAGGATGAACCGGCACGCCTTTCCGGATATACAATGCTCCTATGCCTTTCGGCCCATAGAACTTATGACCGGACAAGGATAGCATATCAATTTGGTCTCGTTTCACATCGATTGAAATCTGCCCGATCGCCTGAACAGCGTCCGTATGAAACACCACGCCTCTTTCCCGGCAAACCGCACCGATCTCTGCGATCGGCTCCAGCGTTCCGATTTCGTTGTTGGCAGTCATAACCGACACCAACACCGTATCCTCCCGGATGGCGTTCCGCACCTGTTCCGCTGTGACAAACCCATTGACATCCACAGGAAGATAAGTAACGTCCACACCTTGTTTCATAAGATCCTGACACGTTTCCATAACGGCAGGATGCTCTATGCTGGTGGTCACAATATGGGCGTGATTCTTGCCAAAGGCTCTGCCCCGCAGCGCCCAATTATCCGCTTCGGTACCAGAAGAGGTAAAATAGATTTCTTCCGGCAGCGCGCCAATGGCGGAGGCAACCTTCTCCCGGGCCAATTCCACCGCTTTTCTGGCCTCTTGCCCCTGCTGATAGATACTGGAGGCGTTGCCAAAGGACTCCGTCAGATAAGGCATCATAGCCTCCAACACTTCCGGATTCAACTTAGTGGTTGCGGAATGATCCAAATATAGTCTCCTGCTCTTGTCCAATTTCAATCCTCTCTCTTCCTCTTCTAACGAAAAAATGGAATGCACCGAGTCCATATGGAATTCGTACAGCAATCCATACTACAAAATGCGCCGTCCCGCCTTTGACGTCGTTGGAACTCTCTCTTTAGTTCCAACGAAGCATTTTGCCAATGCCTTGGAGCAAAGCGACAAGGC
>PPYF01612666.1_pt1 | contig 28009 bp, 28 predicted proteins | sample 1559871 | NCBI WGS metagenome assembly PPYF01 (sample SAMN08240021, study PRJNA423297) | Human gut metagenome, whole genome shotgun sequencing project.
ACTTCCGCCATGCGGTGGCTGATATAGATGATCGCCATCCCCTCATCGCGCAGGCGCAGGATGAGCTCGAACAGGCGCTGGGTTTCCCGCGAGGAGAGGGCGGCGGTGGGTTCATCCATCACCAGAATGCGGCTTTGACGGTGCAGGGCGCGGGCGATCTCCACCTGCTGTTGTTCGGCGATGGTCAGGGTCATCACCCGGTCGCTGGCTTTGAACTGGGCGCCGAGACGGTCGATCACCGCCTGCGCCTGGCTGAGCATGGCTTTGCGCTGCACCAGACCACCGCGCGCCAGCTCGCTGCCGAGGAAAATGTTTTCCGCGACGGTCAGGTTCGGCGCCAGCTGCATCTCCTGGTAGATCAATGTGATCCCGGCGGCCAGCGCGTCCTTGGGGCCGCGGATGGTTTGCGGTTTTCCGTCGATCAGGATCTCGCCGCTGGTGGCGGTATAGGCGCCGGCGAGGATCTTCATCAGCGTGCTTTTTCCGGCGCCGTTCTCCCCCATCAGGGCATGGATCTCGCCGGGCCAGACCGTCAGGTCGACGCCCTTCAGCGCGTAGAATTTGCCAAAAGCTTTGGCGATATGGCGCATTTCCAGTACCGGGGTGGCGGTCATCGCGGCGCTCCTGTCTGTAAGAACAATAGCTGCAGTCCACCACCGGAAAATAAATGCAGAATGTCAGAATCCATTCATATTTGTCATAGTGATAAATAGTTAACCGCGATCACAGTTACGCGGCGTCATTTTCTGCACCGTCACGCTTATCTGCCGACCGATCCTTCACCGGAGTTGTTATGACCGCTCGCCGACACCCGTTTTTCACCAGCGCCCGTGGCCGCCTGCTCTCCTTTAATCTGCTGATGGGCGTGGTCACCCTGTTGGTCAGCGGCGTGGCGGTGTTCGGCTTTCACCACGCCAGCCAGCTGCAGGAGCAGGTGCAGCGCCAGACTCTCAACGACATGCGCGGCAGTATGGATCTGGCGCGGGACACGGCGAATGTCGCCACGGCGGCGGTGCGCCTGTCGCAGGTGGTGGGGGCGCTGGAGTACAAAAGCGAAGCGGAACGGCTGCTGGCGACGCAGCAGGCGCTGAAGCACTCGCTGGCCCAGCTGGCGGCGGCCCCGCTGGCGCAGCAGGAGCAGGCGCGGGTGGCCAATATTATTCGCCGCAGCAACGCGCTGCAGCAGAGCGTGGCGGAGATGCTGGAGCGCGGCCAGCGCCGCCATCTGCAGCGCAATGCGCTGCTGAGTTCGCTTTACCAGAATCAGAGTAACCTGCGCCATCTCGCCGATCTTAACGATCGCGGCGGGGATAAGGCGATCGATCCGCGCCGGCTGGCCGAGATGGACCGGCTGATCGTGGCTGCGATCCATACCGTCACGCCGCGGTCGATCGTCCTGCAACTCGACCAGCTGCGCGGCGCCCTGCCGACACGCAGCGCCGATCCCGCGCTGGCGTTTGTCCTCCCTGATGTGACCCGCGAGCTGGCGACGCTGGCCCCGCTGTCGGCCCAGCTGGAGGAGAGCGACCTGACGATCAGCTGGTACATGTATCACATCAAAGCGCTGGTCGCGTTGCTTAACGAAGATATCAATCAGTACGTGACCCGGGTGGCGGAAGCCTCAGAGCAGCGGGCGGCGCAGAGCCATCGGGAGCTGCGCTCCATCAGTATGTTTATTCTGCTTTCCGCGCTGCTGGCGCTGGCGATCACCGGCTGCGCCGGGTGGTACATCTACCGTAATCTCGGCTCGAACCTGACCGCCATCTCGCGGGCGATGTCGCGGCTGGCTCAGGGAGAGCCGAACGTCTCGGTGCCGGCCCTGCAGCGGCGCGACGAGCTGGGGGAGCTGGCGCGGGCCTTTAACGTTTTCGCCCGCAATATGGCGTCGCTGGAGCACACCACCCGGCTGCTGAAAGAGAAGACCAACCAGATGGAGATCGATCGGATTAAGCGCCAGGAGCTGGAGGAGGCGCTGCTGCATAGTCAGAAGATGAAGGCCGTCGGCCAGCTGACCGGAGGTCTGGCGCATGACTTTAACAACCTGCTGGCGGTGATTATCGGCAGCCTTGAGCTGGTGGAGCCGGATGCGCGCGATGCGCCGCGCCTCTCCAGGGCGCTGAAGGCGGCGGAGCGTGGGGCGCTTCTGACCCAGCGGCTGCTGGCCTTTTCACGCAAGCAGGCGCTGCATCCCCAGGCGGCGGCGATGGCGCCGCTACTGGAGAACCTCAGCGAGCTGATGCGTCACTCCCTGCCGGCGACCTTAAGCCTGGAGATTGAGGCGCAGTCGCCGGCGTGGCCGGCATGGATAGACGTTGGCCAGCTGGAAAACGCCTTGATCAATCTGGTGATGAACGCCCGCGACGCCATGGCGGGGCGCGGCGGGGTCATCAAAATACGCACCTGGAATCAGCGGGTCACCCGCAGCAGCGGCCAGCGGCAGGATATGGTGGCCCTGGAGGTGATCGATCATGGCAGCGGGATGTCGCAGGCGGTGAAAGCCCGGGTGTTTGAACCTTTCTTCACCACCAAAGCCACCGGCAGCGGCAGCGGCCTGGGGCTGTCGATGGTGTATGGCTTTGTGCGCCAGTCTGGCGGCCGGGTGGCGCTGGAGAGCGCGCCGGGGCAGGGGACGACGGTGCGGCTGCAGCTGCCGCGAGCGTTGACCGAGGTTGAGAAGGAGGTGGCGCCAGCGGTGGACGAGCCGCCCCCGGCGGGCGAGCGGCTGGCGCTGGTGCTGGAAGATGAAGAGGATGTCCGCCAGACGCTATGTGAACAGCTGCATCAGCTGGGCTGGCTGACGCTGGAAACCGCCAGCGGTGAAGAGGCGCTGCAGCTGCTGGAGGCCTCGCCGGATATTGCCCTGCTGATTAGCGATCTGATGCTGCCCGGCGCCCTGAGCGGCGCCGACGTGATCCATACCGCCCGACGCCGCTTTCCGGCGCTGCCGGTGCTGCTGATCAGCGGCCAGGATTTGCGTCCGGCGCAGAACCCGGCCCTGCCGGAAGTGGAGTGGCTGCGTAAGCCGTTTACCCGCGCCCAGCTGGCGCAGGCGCTGAGCGCGGCGTACGCGAGGATTTGAGATTCCTCCGCTACTCGGGGGGTGTACGCTTGATTAAGGTAGCGGCAGGACTCTGATGAGATTGGCCCCGATGAAACGTTACGCAACCGCACTGCTCTTTTGCACTCTGTCGCTGACCAGCCTGGCCGCTCGCGCCGATATTATCGATGACGCGATCGGCAATATTCAGCAAACCATTAACGACGCCTATAACCCGGGCAGCAGTCGCTCCGATGACGACGACAGATACGATGACGATGGCCGGTATGATGACGGGCGCTATCAGGGGAGCCGTCAGCAGAGCCGTGACAGTCAGCGCCAGTATGACGAGCGGCAACGCCAGCTGGACGAGCGCCGCCGCCAGCTGGATGAACGCCAGCGTCAGCTCGACCGCGATCGTCGTCAGTTAGAAAGCGACCAGCGTCGGCTGGATGATAGCTACTGATCGCCCCCCGCAGGCCAGCGCTTAATCCAGCGCTATTTCCATCCCGTCATAGCCCGCTTCGAAACCTGTCGGCAGCGGGTTATCCATCATCCAGACGTCAAACTGGTGGCTGATATGGGTGAGGATCACCCGCGGACAGCCAATGACCTGGTTAAGGCTGCGGACGGTGTTTAGATCGTTATGGTTACGCGGGGTCTGCGCGCGCGGCTCATGACTGCAGTCGATGATCATCGCCTGCGGGCGGTTATTGAGCAAAAACTTCAGCGTCTTGTCCGGCAGCCCGGCGGTATCCGAGAGCCAGGCCAGCCGGCTGTGGGCCGACTCCAGCAGATAACCAAAGGTCAGCTTCGAGTGATTAAGGGGTAGGGGCGTCACCCGCAGCCCCTGCAGGTTAAACATCACAAACGGCGTGACGGTATGGCTAAAGTCAAGCAGACCGGGGTGTTTGAGCAGATCGTCGCAGCCGGCGTCATCCGGCGGGCCATAGACCGGAATCGACGCGCCGACTCCCCAGCGCAGCGGAAACAGCCCCTGCACATGATCCAGATGGTAGTGGGTCAGCAGCACCTGTTGAAAGCTGCCGGCGGGATGATGCTCCATCAGATCCGGTCGTCCGGCATCAAGCAGCGTCACGGCGCTGTTGAACGTGACCACTCCGCTACAGGGGCGGCGTCGGTGGCTCTCCTCGCGGCGGGCGCGGCGGCAGGCCGCGCAGTCGCAGCCGAAGACCGGCACCAGCTGAGCGCCGCCGGTGCCGGTTAAGCGGAGGGTCAGGCTCATCGTGTCACCTTTTGTTTATACCAGTTGATCCGCTTCGCGCGCCGCGTGGCTGCGCAGCAGGCGGAAAAATTCATCGACCGATTGTCGGAGACTGCCGTCGTTATTCAATGTCAGGCAGTTGTCCGGCTTATAGCGCGCGGCGCGTTCCAGACGCTGGGCGATTTCCAGCGCGTTTTCCCGGCCGCGCTGCTCCAGCCGCTGGCGCAGCACCGGCGGCGAGACGGCGAGACAGATCGGCACCAGCACCTCGCCGTAGCGTTCCCGGGCCAGCGCCAGATGGGCGCGGGAGCCGTTGGCCACCACGTCAAAGCCGGCGTGCAGCCAGAGGTCGATCTCCACGCCAATGCCATAGTAAGTATTGTTGGCGTGCCAGCTGAGAGCAAAAAGATGCTGCTCGGCGCGGGTAAAAAACTCATGTTCGCTGAGGGCGATATGATTCTCGCTGCCCGCGTTAAACGGGCGGGTTATGTAACGATGGGCCACCAGCAGCTGCGGGTGCTCGCGCTGGCGCAGCGCCGCCAGCAGGCTATCTTTACCGGAGCCGGAGGGGCCCACCAGCCAAATCAGTTTTCCTGGCATTAAAAGACCCTCTTTCCCTGGCGCCAGACATGGTCGATCTGGATATGTTCGCCGCGACGGTGCGCCAGCACCAGGTCGGCGCGTTTCCCCTCGGCGATGACGCCGCGATCGTCAAGGCCCAGCGCCTGCGCCGGATGCTGACTGACCAGACGGATCGCCTGTGGCAGGGTGAAGGCATTGTCCTCGGCGTCGGCGATGCGGAAAGCGGCATCCAGCAGGCTGGCGGGGTAATAGTCAGATGAGAGGATGTCCAGCAAACCGTGGCTCGCCAGCTGGTGGGCGGCGACGTTGCCGGAGTGGGAACCGCCGCGCACGATATTCGGCGCCCCCATCAGGACGTGCATCCCGTGCTGACGTGAAGCCTGCGCCGCGGCCAGCGTGGTGGGAAACTCGGCGATCACGCTCCCTAGCTGGTGAGATTCGGCCACATGCGCTTCGGTGGCGTCGTCGTGGCTGGCGAGGGCGATACGGCGGGCGCGGCACATGGCGGCGATGGTCTGGCGATTGGGCTGCGACCAGGTGGCGGCCAGAGCCATCTGCTCGGCTTCAAAACGGTCCATTTCGTCATGCGTCAGATGATATTTGCCCTGATAATAATCGCGGTACTTGCTGCGATCGGCGTACTGACGCTGGCCCGGCGAGTGGTCCATCAGAGAGACCATGCTCACCGACTCGCGATCGATCAGCTTTTCAAACAGCGGCAGCGTGGTGTGATGCGGCAGCTCGCAGCGCAGGTGCAGGCGGTGTTCGGCGCGGTTGAGACCGCGCTTTTGCGTCTCCTCCACGGCATTGACCATCTTCTCCAGATTCTCAAGACGATCGCCGCCATCGCGCACGTCGCCAATCGCCACGGCGTCCAGCACGGTGGTGATGCCGCTGGCGACCATCATGGCGTCATGGCTGCTCATCGCCGAGTGGGCCGGCCAGTCTACCTTCGGCCGCGGGGTAAAGAACTTGTCGAGGTTATCGGTATGCAGCTCGATAAGGCCCGGCAGCAGCCAGCCGCCTTCCCCATCCAGCGCCTGCGGCAGCCGGCTCTGGCTTTCGGCGAAGGCGAGGATGCGACCGTCCTGGACTTCCAGCGAACCGTGGACCACCTCGTCGTCGAGAACCAGTTTTACGTTATTGATAATCATGCTGTCATTCCCATAGAGTGCAGTCGGTCGGCGACCTGACGGCGTACCCCTTCGTCATGGAAAATCCCCACGATGGCCGCGCCGCGCGCTTTCGCGGGATCACCCGTAGAAACTGGCTGACCCAGCCGATGGTGGTTTTGCGCACTTCCAGCACCTTGCGTGGGGTGGCGGTGACGAGGTCCACCCATTCGTCGCCGTGGCGGATATGGATATGGCCGCTGTCCGGCAGATAATTGGCGTACAGCGAACGCAGCAGGGTCGATTTGCCGCTGCCGGAGTGACCGTGGAGCACCACGCACTCCCCGGCGTTAACGGTCAGCGAGGCGTCGGCCAGCACCGGCAGACGCACGCCGTGCTGCTGGTGCAGAACAAAGGTTTTATGGACGTTTTCAACGCGGATCATGTTAGCTCTCACGAGGTTGAGTTGCCGGGTGGCGCTTCGCTTACCCGGCCTACGAATAACGCACCTGTGGGCCGGGTAAGGCGCAGCCGCCACCCGGCAAAACAGCATTAATTCTGCAACACCGACGACACCAGCAGCTGGGTGTAAGGATGGTGCGGATCGTCGAGCACCCGGTCGGTTAAGCCACTCTCCACCACCTGGCCCTGCTTCATCACCAGCAGACGGTTCGCCAGCAGGCGAGCGACGCCGAGATCGTGGGTAACAATCACCACCGCCAGATTCAGCTCCACCGCCAGGCCGCGCAGCAGGTCTAGCAGCCGCGCCTGCACGGACACATCCAGCCCGCCGGTGGGTTCATCCATAAACACCAGCTTCGGCTGGGTGACCAGATTGCGGGCGATCTGCAGACGCTGCTGCATGCCGCCGGAGAAGGTGGTGGGTAGGTCGTCGATGCGCGAGGGCGGGATCTCCACCTCCTGCAGCCACTTTTCGGCGGTGGCGCGAATGTTGCCGTAGTGGCGGGCGCCGGTGGCCATTAGCCGTTCGCCGATGTTGCCCCCGGCGGAGACCTGGCGACGCAGACCGTCCATCGGGTGCTGATGCACTACGCCCCATTCGGTGCGCAACAGGCGTCGGCGTTCGGCTTCGCTCATGGCGTACAGCGAGCGCTGCTGGTACAGCACCTCGCCCTGCTGCGGCGTCAGGCGGGCGGAGATTGCCTTCAGCAGGGTGGTTTTACCGGAGCCGGACTCGCCGACGATGCCGAGCACTTCTCCCGGCCACAGCTCGAAGGAGACATTGCGAAAACCTTTATCCGGGGCGTAGAGATGAGTCAGGTTATTCACAGCAAGTAATGGCTGGTTCATTTTTTCTGCCCCTCGCTCTGCTGGCGGCAATAGTCGGTATCGGAGCAGACAAACATCCGCTGGCCGCGACCTTCACCGGATAGGCGTAGGTGGTGGCGATATGGCCGAAGCGGGCGATATCTTCATACAGTTTCACCTGCATGACGCCGTACTCTTCCAGGGCGTGCATGGTGCGGGTTTCGGTTTCACGCGGCTCGATAAAGCGCAATGGCTCCGGGATCGGCACCTGGTAGATCAGGATCTGATCCTCCACCAGCGGCGTCTCCGGGATCCGGTGGCGGGTCTGGATCAGGGTGGCGTCTTCGGTACGCTCGGTGGTGGCGACGCCGGTGACGCGCTTAAAGAACTGACGAATCGACACCGCGTTGGTGGTGTCATCCGCGCCCTGGTCAATCACCTTCAGCACGTCGTTCTCACCGATGACGCTGGCGGTCAGCTGGATGCCGCCGGTGCCCCAGCCGTAGGGCATTGGCATTTCGCGCCCGCCGAACGGCACCTGGTAGCCGGGAATCGCTACCGCTTTGAGAATAGCCCGGCGGATCATGCGCTTGGTTTGCTCGTCGAGGTAAGCAAAGTTATAGCCAGTCAGTGGGTTAGCCACGTTCGTTCTCCCGTTGCAGGCGTTTCAGCAGCGCCAGTTCGGCCTGGAAATCGACATAGTGCGGTAGCTTCAGATGCGAGACGAAGCCGGCCGCTTCGACGTTATCGGCGTGGGCCAGCACAAACTCTTCATCCTGCGCCGGGCCGGCAATCTCTTCGTCATAGTCCGGCGCCTGCAGCGCACGGTCGACCAGCGCCATGGCCATCGCTTTGCGCTCGCTCATGCCGAAGGTCAGGCCGTAGCCGCGGGTGAAGTGCGGCGGCTCCTCCTGCGGGGCGACGAAGCCATTAACCATCTCGCACTCGGTCAGCAGCAGCTCGCCAATATTGACGCTAAAGCCCAGCTCTTCCGGGACGATTTCCACCTGCACGTAGCCGCTGCGGATCTCGCCGGCAAACGGATGGTTGCGGCCATAGCCGCGCTGGGTCGAATAGGCCAGCGCCAGCAGGTAGCCTTCATCGCCGCGCATCAGCTGCTGCAGGCGCGAGGAACGCGAGCAGGGGTAGACCGGCGGGGTGCGGGTGATATCGTCGGGCGGCGTGCCGCGATCTTCCTCGGTCTTCGCCAGCCCCTGCTGCGTGAGCAGGCTAAAGACGTGCGGCGTCGGCTCTGCTTCGCCATTGGCTTGCTGCACAGACGGCGCTTCGCCATTGGCCAGCAGGGTAAAATCGAGCAGGCGGTGGGTGTAGTCGTAAGTGGGGCCCAGCAGCTGGCCGCCGGGGATATCTTTATACACTGCGGAGATGCGGCGTTCGAGGCGCATCTCCGCGGTATTAATCGGTTCGCTGACCGCCAGCCGCGGCAGGGTGGTGCGGTAGGCGCGCAGCAGAAATATTGCTTCGACGTTATCGCCGCTGGCCTGCTTCAGCGCCAGCGCCGCCAGTTCGCGGTCGGCGATGCCGCCCTCGGTCATCACCCGGTCCACCGCCAGGCTGAGCTGGTCGCCTATCTGTTCGACGCTCAGTTCGGGAAGCCGTCCATCGCCCCGTCGTTTCTGTTCCTGTAAGGCGTGAGCGGCGCGGATCGCCTTCTCGCCGCCCTTGACGGCAACGTACATTTAGCACACCTCCACGTGGGTGGTGCGCGGGATCGCCAGCAGGCGCTCGCCGCAGGTGAGGATCAGGTCGATGCCCAGCGGGAACGGATGCGGGCGTTCGGTTAATTCGTCGATGATGCAGTCCGGCAGCTGCGGCGCAATCATTCGCTCTTCGGCAATGCCTGCCCCGGTCAGGCGCAGCATGCGTCCGCCGCTGAGGCTGGCAAGCTGAACGATCAGTGTGACGCCGGTTTCCGGCGCGGTGACGGTGCCAGCGGAAAGGACGTTGAGCTGCTCGGCGCTGATACCGTCATTGGCGACGGCAAAGACCGCCTGCTGCGGCTGGTCCACCAGCGGCGCGCCGGTATGAAAGCGCAGATTCTGTCCCACCAGATCGTTACGCAGAGCGCTGGCGAGCCAGACCGGTGTTTCATGATCGGCAAGGGTCAACAGCAGGCTGGTGGAGGCCACGTTCAATGGCTGCCAGCCGTGCTGAAGCTGCTGCAGGGAGACAATCACCCCCGGCTCGCTCATCGCTTTCAGCAGGCGACGAAAACTGTGTTGGGCATCCTGCACAGCCAGGGTAAAAGCGGGTTGTAAGGTCATACGTTATCTCCGCGAACCAGGGTAAAGAAGTCGACCCGGCTGGCGTTGACTTCGGCGCGTCGGGCTTCAATGCGCGCGCTGCGTAGCGCTTCCAGCGGGGTTATCAGAGTTTCCATTAAGGTGTGAAAATGGCGGGGCGACTGCAGCAGGGCGTCGATCGCCGCGCAGCGTTCAGCGTGCGGGCGGTCGCGGCCTAAGATCCAGCTGTAACCGAGGGTACCGTCAGCCAGGCGTACCGCTGCGCGGGTAAGGGTGGCGTCGCCGGCAAAGAAGCGGTCGCCGATACCGCCCATGCGGGCCTGGAGCTGTACCAGCCCGGTTTCCGGGGTGCGAATCAATTCATATTCCGGCGCCAGCTGCAGGGACTGCATGCGCGCCAGAAGGTCCTGCGGTTCACTGTGGGCCAGCACGGACATCCAGCGCTGGCGGGTGGCGGTATCGAAGTGCATTCAGTGCTCCATGGTAAATTCAATCATGTCGGCGCGGGTCAGGCTGACGGAGTACTCCGCCGTGAGCGACTCGCCCTCGCGGCTATTGAGCGTGCGGACGCAGAGCAGCGGCGCCATATTGGGGATTTCCAGCAGCTTGCTCTCTTTTGCCTGCGCGCGGCGGGCGCTAATTTTGGTGCGTACGCGGGTCAGTTCGACGTCGAGCCGATCGCGTAGCAGATCGTGCAGCGAGCCGTGGCTGAAGGTCTGTAGCACCGGCCAGAAGCGCAGGTCGGCGAAGTAGTGGTCAATCAGGCACAGGGCGACGCCATTGACCCGGCGCAGGGTACGCAGGTGGATCACGTTCTCGCCCTCATTGATGCCAAAGGCCCTGCTCAAGTCGGGCGGCGATTTCCTGATAGCGCGTGGGGTAACTGGTCGGATGTCTGGACAGGTGCATAGTCATCAAGCCTCACACAGCATAGGCGAGGAGCTTCCTCGCGTTGTGGGCCGATCCTGACCGGTTTATGTTGCATTTCGGTTAAGTGACGATGACTAAAGGATGAAGAGTTGATGCCAGGCGGATGACAGGGCGGCCGGGCCGCCCTGGGGGCGTCAGCCTTGTTTGACCACGTTGATCATCCAGGGGACGCCAAAGCGGTCGACGACTTTGCCAAAGCCGTGGGCCCAGAAGGTTTCCTGCCAGGCCATCTCAATGCGCCCGCCGACAGCCAGCGCGTCGAACCAGCGCTGGCCTTCAGCGACATCGCTGGGATCGAGGACGAGGGTGAAGCCGGCGTAATGCACATCGGGCCCGAAGGCGCTGTCGCTCAGCATCAGCTCGCCATTATTGATGCGCAGGCTGGCGTGGGCGATAGCATTATCCGCCATCTTCTGGCCAGACGGGCAGCCGTCTGACGCTTCCTGCGCCGCGGGCGGCATTTCGCCAAAGGTCATTTTAAACATCAGCTCTGCGCCCAGCGTCTGCTGGTAGAAGGCGATCGCCTCGGCGCAGTTGCCCGCAAAGGCAAGGTAGGGACTTAAGGACATGGTGAATACCTCAGTGACCGTAACCCGTAAAGCGTAGTCGCCCGGCAGGCGATTGAGCCAGACGGCAGGGCGAAAAGGGGCGCTGAAATATGACGGCAGGCGACAGCGTAAATAGCGGTTGCCGGCGAGGGAAATAACAGGATGCGCCGGGGGACAAACGGCCACCAGGATATCGGGTGCGGCGACGGTTATGTGAAAAAATAATCGTGCCGCCTACCCGAAATTAAATCAGTTCTTTTTCACAAATTCCGATTTGAGCTTCATCGGACCAAAACCGTCAATTTTGCAGTCAATATTGTGATCGCCTTCGACAAGACGGATATTTTTCACTTTGGTGCCGATTTTCAGCATCGAAGAGCTGCCTTTAACCTTCAGATCTTTCACGACGGTAACGCTGTCGCCATCGGCCAGTAAATTGCCATTGGCATCTTTAACGATCAGAATGTCGCTCTCTTCCGTCACCTCGGCAGGGTTCCACTCATGGGCACATTCCGGGCAGATGTACATGCCGCTATCTTCATAAGTGTAAGTCGAATCGCATTTTGGGCAGTGTGGCAGTTGCATGACGCTCCTCATGATCATCAAGCATCACGATGAGCCGCTCCATTTATTCACCAGTAGCCAGAGCAGGCGTCAACAGGTTCGGTTGTACATTCTGTCAGCAGACAGTGCAGGCAAACCTGCTACGCTTGAAATGAGGAGCACAGCAATTCACCGCTCCTGACGCACGATGCGAATGGCCTTGCCATTCGGCGAAGAGGCGTGCACTCAAGGCGGAGTAGCAGAGGAAAAATATGCTTAAAAGGAAAAAAATAAAGCCCATCACCCTTAAGGATGTGACCATCATCGATGATGGTAAACTGAAAAAGGCGATCACCGCGGCCTCCCTGGGCAACGCGATGGAGTGGTTCGATTTCGGCGTCTACGGCTTTGTGGCCTACGCCTTAGGTAAAGTCTTCTTCCCCGATGCCAACCCAAGCGTGCAGATGATTGCCGCGCTGGGTACCTTCTCCGTACCATTTTTAATTCGTCCGTTAGGCGGCCTGTTCTTCGGGATGCTGGGCGATAAATATGGTCGGCAAAAAATTCTCGCGATAACTATCGTGATCATGTCGATAAGTACTTTCTGTATCGGCCTTATTCCGTCGTATGCCACGATAGGTATCTGGGCACCGATCCTGCTGCTGCTGTGTAAAATGGCGCAAGGCTTCTCGGTTGGCGGTGAATATACCGGGGCGTCGATCTTCGTCGCGGAATACTCTCCTGACCGCAAGCGCGGCTTTATGGGCAGCTGGCTGGACTTTGGCTCCATCGCCGGGTTTGTGATGGGGGCCGGCGTGGTGGTTCTCATCTCCAGCGTGGTGGGTGAACAGAACTTTCTCGACTGGGGTTGGCGTATCCCGTTCTTCCTGGCGCTACCGTTAGGTATCATTGGTCTCTACCTGCGCCATGCGCTGGAAGAGACGCCGGCGTTCCAGCAGCATGTTGACACCATGGAGCAGGGCGATTTATCCTGATTGGTAGCGTGGCGCTGTTTGCCCTGTCGATCCCGGCCTTCATTATGATCAACAGCAACGTGACTAGCCTGATCTTCGCCGGCCTGCTGCTGCTGGCGGTGGTGCTGAACTGCTTTATCGGGGTGATGGCCTCCTCGCTGCCGGCGATGTTCCCGACGCACATCCGCTTCAGCGCCCTGGCCAGCGCCTTTAACATCTCGGTGCTGATTGCCGGTCTGACGCCAACCCTGGCGGCGTGGCTGGTGGAGACCACCCAAAACCTGATGATGCCGGCGTACTACCTGATGGTTATCGCGGTGGTGGGTATGGCGACGGGCCTGTCGATGAAAGAGACGGCTAACCGTCCGCTGAAAGGGGCGACCCCGGCGGCGTCGGATATCCAGGAAGCGAAAGAAATCCTTGGCGAGCACTACGATAACATCGAGCAAAAAATCGAAGATATCGATCAGGAGATCGCCGATCTGCAGGCAAAACGGTCGCGTCTGGTGCAGCAGCATCCGCGTATCAACGACTAACCGTTTTCACTGTTAATCATGCCGCCTGGGGAAACCCCGGCGGCATTTTTTATGCCTTCGGCAAGGCCAGGCCGTGACGCCGCTGCTGGCTGAGTTTACGGTACTGCTGCGGCGGCATGCCCACGTAGCGGGTAAAGGTGCTGTAGAAGCGGCTGCTGGAGCGAAAACCGGCGGTAAGGGCAATATCCAGGATGGTCTTGTCGGTATCGCTCAGCAGCGCCCGCACATGATTGATACGCATGGCGGTAATGTACTGCTTCATGGTCTGCTGCATCACCCGCTGAAAGACCCCCATCGCGTAGTTCGGGTTGAGCTTCACGTGCTCGGCAACGGCATTGACGGTCAGCGCCTGGTCGTAGTGGGCAGCGATAAACTCCAGCATCTGGCTGACATAAAACTGCGCGTGGCGCGAGACGCTGTTCTTGTGGGTGCGTGAGGTTTTATTGACCAGAATCGGCTGCCAGCCGGCGAGGCTCAGCCGCTTCAGCATCAGGGCGATTTCATCGATCGCCAGCTGGCGTATCTGTTCATTCTCGTGGCTCAGTTCCTGCTGCCAGCGGCGCACTTCGAAGGCGCTCAACTGCTGCGCGGCGAGGGATTTAATCACCATCCCATGGGTGACGTGGTTGATAAGCTCCCGGTCCAGCGGCCATGAGAGAAACAGATGCATCGGCAGGTTGAATATCGCCATCTGCTGGCAATCGCCGGGGCGGGTCAGCTGATGCGGCGTACAGGCCCAGAACAGAGTGATATAGCCTTTCTCAATGCGCACCACTTCGTTATTAATCAAATACTCGACGTCGCCATCGAACGGCACGTTGACCTCCACCTGGCCGTGCCAGTGGCTGGTGGGCATGGCGTGCGGCGGGCGCAGTTCGATATCCATACGCTGATACTCGGAGTAGAGCGCCAGCGGGCTGCGGCTCTGCTTTTCGTCGCTGCTGCACATAAAGGGATCGGGGGGCAGAGAGGTGAAGCGGTGTTCCATCGTTAGCGTATTCCTGAATTGTCAGAGTGGCTGCATTTTTCGCCAGAACTGACGACAGCTTAGCGGAAGAATCGGCCCATTTTCTCTCCTTTTTGCTCAATCTGTTCCCGAAATCTCAGATTTTGTGGCGCTTAATGGCCGATCTGAGCTTTCGGGAATGCTCCGGCGGGAACAGGGCAGCGCAGCGGGGAGCGGCGTGCCACTCTGCAAGTGTTCAATGACCTGATGGAGAGTGCGTGATGTCTGCCCCAAAAATTACTTTTATCGGCGCCGGTTCGACGGTGTTCGTCAAAAATATTCTCGGTGATGTTTTCCAGCGCCCGGCGCTGAAATCGGCGCATATCGCGCTGATGGATATCGATGAAACCCGGCTGGAAGAGTCGCATATCGTGGTGCGCAAGCTGATGGATTCCGTGGGCGCGAACGGCGAAATCAGTTGCCACCGCGACCGGAAAACTGCCCTGCAGGGCGCCGATTTTGTCGTCGTTGCCTTCCAGATTGGCGGCTATGAGCCCTGTACCGTCACCGATTTTGCAGTCTGCAAGCGCCACGGCCTGGAGCAGACCATTGCCGATACGCTGGGGCCGGGAGGCATTATGCGCGCGCTGCGCACCATCCCGCACCTGTGGGCTATCTGCGACGACAGTATCTACCCCGACCTGCTACAGGCCTACGCCGACGGGCGGGCGCCGAAGCCGAACCTGCACGGCAACCCGCGCTGCGAAAACATCGTCCGCTATGAAATGCTCAAAAAGCTGGGCTACTTTGTCACCGAGTCCTCGGAGCATTTCGCGGAATACACGCCATGGTTTATCAAGCCGGGCCGCGATGACCTTCTCGCTCGCTATAAAGTGCCGCTGGATGAATACCCTAAACGCTGCGTCGAGCAACTGGCCAACTGGCATCAGGAGCTGGAGAGCTATAAGCGCGGGGAGCGCATTGAGGTGAAACCCTCCCGCGAATATGCCAGCACCATCATGAACGCCATCTGGACCGGCGAGCCAAGCGTGGTGTACGGCAACGTGCGCAACGATAATCTCATCGACAACCTGCCTCAGGGCTGCTGTGTGGAAGTGGCCTGCCTGGTGGACGCCAACGGCATCCAGCCGACCAAAGTGGGCGCGCTGCCGGCGCATCTGGCGGCGCTCATGCAGACCAATATCAACGTGCAGACGCTGCTCACGCAGGCGATCCTCACCGAAAATCGCGATTACGTCTATTACGCCACGATGATGGATCCGCACACCGCCGCGGTGTTGGGGATCGAAGAGATCTACGCGCTGGTGGACGATCTGATCGCCAGCCACGGCGACTGGCTGCCGGCCTGGCTGCACCGTTAATCCTCTTATGCCGCCGGGGGCAACGAACCCGGCGGTGCCTGTCACGCTCTATCAAACGCTGAAGGAGGCGCTGGCGACAGCGACCTGGACCCTATGAGTATTTCAATGACAACAAAGCTCAGCTACGGATTTGGTGCCTTTGGTAAAGATTTCGCTATCGGTATCGTCTACATGTACCTGATGTATTACTACACCGATATTGTTGGCTTATCGGTCGGGGTGGTTGGCACCTTGTTCCTGGTGGCAAGGATCCTCGATGCGATAGCCGATCCGATTATGGGATGGATCGTTAACTGCACGCGGTCGCGATGGGGAAAGTTCAAACCGTGGATCCTGATCGGCACGATAACTAACTCGGTGGTGCTGTATATGCTGTTCAGCGCCCACCATTTCAGTGGCGGGGCGCTGCTGGCGTGGGTGTGGCTAACCTACCTGCTGTGGGGCTTCACTTACACCATAATGGATGTGCCGTTCTGGTCGTTGGTCCCGACCATTACCCTCGATAAACGCGAACGCGAGCAGCTGGTGCCTTACCCGCGCTTTTTCGCCAGTCTGGCGGGATTTGTCACGGCCGGCGTCACGCTGCCGTTCGTCAACGCCGTCGGCGGCGCCGATCGCGGTTTCGGTTTTCAGATGTTCACTCTGGTGCTGATCGCCTTCTTCGTCGTTTCCACCCTCGTCACCCTGCGCAACGTGCATGAGGTTTACTCCTCCGACAGTGGTGTGAGCGAAGACTCCAGCCACCTCTCACTGCGCCAGATGGTGGCGCTGATCTATAAAAACGATCAGCTGGCCTGCCTGTTAGGCATGGCGCTGGCCTATAACACGGCGGCGAACATTATCGCTGGCTTTGCGATTTACTACTTTACCTACGTGATTGGCAGCGCGGAGATGTTCCCGTATTACATGTCCTACGCCGGGGCGGCGAATTTGCTGACGCTGATCCTGTTCCCACGACTGGTAAAAGGGCTATCGCGGCGCATTCTGTGGGCGGGTGCTTCGATCATGCCGGTGCTGGGCTGCGGCGTGCTGTTGCTGATGGCGCTGGGCGGCGTTTACAACATCGCGCTGATTTCGCTGGCCGGGGTGCTGTTGAATATCGGCACCGCGCTGTTCTGGGTGCTGCAGGTTATTATGGTGGCCGATACCGTCGACTATGGCGAATATACGATGAATATCCGCTGCGAAAGCATCGCCTACTCGGTGCAGACGCTGGTGGTAAAAGCCGGTTCGGCGTTTGCGGCCTGGTTTATCGCCATCGTGCTCGGTATCATCGGTTACGTGCCGAATGTTGTGCAGTCGCCCCACACGCTGCTGGGGATGCAGGCGATTATGATTGCGCTGCCGACGCTCTTTTTTGCTCTGACGCTGTTTCTCTATTTCCGTTATTACAAACTGAATGGCGATATGCTGCGACGGATTCAGATTCACCTGCTGGATAAATATCGCCGGGTACCGGAAAATGGCGTCGAGCCGGAACGGCCGATTGTGGTACCCAATCAGGTGTAAAAAGCGTGCGAAAACCGCTGACGAAAGAGGGGAGGGATGCTCTCTTTTTGAGCAAAAAACAGTGTCTTAAAAAGACAGAAAGAGAAAACTGTAGTTCTCTATTTTATCTCAATCATTTCTCTTTTTGAGCGTTCTGGACTGTTTGTTTCTCCGATTGTTCTCAAATAAAACTCAGAATTGTCTCTTTTTCGTGCTCTTGCGCTGCTTTTTAACTCTTGCTACTCTTTTTGGGTCTTACATTTTTCTCTTATTTGTCTCAGTGATGGAGCAATGCAATGCGCATTTTTATCGATGATGGTTCAACCAATATCAAAATGCTGTGGGAGCAAGATGGCGAAACTTTCACCCATATCAGCCCCAACAGTTTTAAACGCGGCTGGTCTGCCACCTTCGGTTCGGGGAAGCCTTTTAACTACACGGTGGATGATGAAAAGTACTCATTCGACCTGATCACTCCCGATGCGCTCCCAACCAATAACATTGACTGGCAATATAGCCCGTTGAACTCCATCGCTGTCCATCATGCGCTGCTGACCAGCGGTCTTGAGCCGCAGGATGTTGAAATTGTGGTCACCCTGCCGCTGACCGAATTTTATGATGAAGATGCGCAATATCGCCTCGACAATATTGAGCGCAAGAAAAAGAGCCTGCTGCGCGACGTTAAACTGAATAAAGGCGTGGTGTTCAATATCACTAAAGTTACCGTGCGCCCGGAATCGATTCCGGCGGGCATCAGCCTGTGTGATGAGCTGAAACCGTCGCATTCGGTGCTGATTATCGACCTTGGCGGCACCACGCTGGATATTTCAATGGTCGCCGGGCAGATGACCTCGGTTTCGCGCATTTACGGCGACCCGAAGCTGGGCGTATCGCTGGTGACCGACGCCGTTAAGCTGGCGCTGGCCCGGGCGAATACCGACACCTCCAGCTATAACGTCGACCAGATAATCATCAACCGCCACGACGAAGAATACCTGACCGACAACATCAACGATCCGGATGCGGTTTCTGAGGTGAAGAAGGTGATCAATAACAGCATCGAACGTCTGACCACGCGTGTCCTGACGGCCATCGATAGCTTTAAAGGCTATTCGCACGCGATCGTCATTGGCGGCGGCGCGCCGCTGGTTGCCGATGCCATTCGTGAACGGATGGGTCTGCGCGAGGATCGTTTTGTGGTGGCTGAAGAGCCGCAGTTTGCCCTGGTGCGTGGTCTGAAAATTATTGGTTAAGGAGCGTCTATGACTCTGGATCGCAGAAAAGTGCTGATTTACCTGCGCCCGGATATCAGCGCCAGCGAGCGCTTCGCGGACGCAAAAATTGAGGCCCATCACCGTGGCGACCGCGGCGATATGTCGCGTACCGCGCTGCTGGCGGGGCTGGCGTTAGGGGAAGTCGATAGCCGCTTGCCGTCGATGCTGGCGGCGCTGCTGGCGGAAGATACTAAACCGGAAACGCTGCGTAAGATGCTGGCCTCGTTCCTTGAGATCCAGCCGGCCTCTCCCGCCCCGGCAGCCGCCCCGGCTAAGGCGCCGGAGCCGCCCGCGCCGGTGAGCGAGAGCGTCTCCGCGCGTAATCTCGCCGGTTCGTTACCGGATTAAGCGCTATTCCCGGTTTGCGCGACCCGGGAAACTCCCCGGCTTGCGCTGCGCTTAGTTTGTATGCCGGGTATGGCGTAGCCGCCATTCGGCATACAGACGGCTCCCTGGCTGGGGCCATGCCCGGCGGCGCTACGCTTGCGCGGGCCTACGGATCCAGTGTAATGGTGGGTCCAGTGCCGTTTGTAGGCCGGGTAAGGCGTAGCCGCCACCCGGCGCGAAGACGGAACGCCACGACCCGGGATGGCACCCCTATCCGTGGGCGAGGAAGCGCGCCAGGCGCTGCTGCAGCAGGCGATTTTCGCGGGTCAGCCGCGCGTTCTCATCCAGCAGGGTCAGCGCCACCGCAATTCCCGGCCAGTCCAGCTCCAGCTCGTTACGCAGGCGTACCGCGCGATGCACGATTGTCACCGCGCTGTCGTCGAACAGCCAGGTGTCCGCCTGCGGCTGGTGTGGCTCAATCATCCCTAAGCCGACGATCTCCGTCAGCTCCTCTTCCGACACCCCGGTACGCAGGCACAATTCGGTAATGGTAAACGTCACTGTTACTGTAGCCATCAGGCTTTCCCCCATGTCTTACGCGGATCGCGATGTGGATAACCAGCCACAGATCGCCGTTCGGGCCGCCATTCTCCCCCGGCGTTCCCTGGCCTTTCAGGCGGATACGCTGACCATCGACTACCCCGGCGGGGATCTTCACATTCAGTGTTTTCGGCGTTTCGCTTTCGATCATGCCAAACACGTTGTACACCGGCAGGTTATAGCTGATGGTGCGCGTCTGCTCGGCCAGCGTCTCTTCAAGGAACACCGCCACTTCGATCTCGAGATCGTGGCCGCGCGCCGCGTGTTGACGACGACGCTGATGCGCCTGCTGGCCAAACATGGAGGAGAAGATGTCGTCGAAATCTTGCTGACTGTAGCTCTGCTCGTGGGTCTGTCGCTGGCGACCGAAGCCGGGATCGTTGCGATGCTGCCAGAGCTGATCGTATTCGGCGCGCCGTTGCTCATCTTTCAGGACTTCCCAGGCTTCGGCGAGATCCTTAAATTTGGCTTCGGCATCGTTTTCTTTACTGACGTCGGGGTGATATTTGCGCGCCAGGCGGCGGTAGGCGGTCTTGATGGTTTTCAGATCGTCGGTTGGTTGCACCCCGAGAATGGCATAATAATCCTTCAATTCCATGATTTTTTCTCATCTATGCTCAGTGCGGTGGTTACATATTCCCTGGAACAGGCGTCAGTATAAAGCGTAGGGCAAATGCGCCCTGACGGGGAAGAAAAGTGGCGGAAACTTGACGCCGTCGGGGTCGACGGCGCCGTGGATAAGATTAGTCTTTCGCCTGCGGCCGTGGGCGGCGGGGCCATCCGGTGAATAGCACCAGCAGCGCGCCAACGGCGCCAGCCAGGCGCGCGGTGCCCTCGCCGGCGCTGGGAAACAGCTGGCGAATGGTAGGGTCGCTGACCAGCATTGACCCGGCAATCCAGCCGATGAGCATCCCGCCCAGCAGCACCACCGCGGGAAAGCGGGTGAGCAGGACCAGCACCAGCTTGCTGCCGGCGACAATAACCGGAATGCTGATCGCCACGCCGAGGGCGACCAGCGCAATGTGCCCTTTCCCCGCAGCAGCTACCGCCAGTACGTTATCCAGCGACATAATCACATCGGCAACGGTGATGGTGATCGCGGTGCGCCACAGGCTGCCAGAGCTGCTAACCTCGCTCTCTTCTTCCTCATTCCTGACCAGCTTGATGCCAATCCACAGCAGGAGCAGCGCGCCGACTATTTTCAGCCACGGCAGCGACAGGAGATACAAAGCGATCGCCAGCAGCAGAACGCGCGCCAGGATGGCGCCCACGGTACCGATGATGATCGCTTTGGTGCGTTTCTGCGGCGGCAGTTTGCGGCAGGCCATGGCGATCACCACGGCATTGTCGCCACCCAGCAGTAAGTCGATGGCGACAATCTGCAGCATAATCACTGCCATGTCCCATTGTTGAAGAAATGCATACATATCGAGAGAAACCACCTGAAAAAAGAGCAAGAAAAACCGCTGCGCAGGGTACTCCGCCTGGGCCGCGTTGACCACTGGCGCAGACCTGCGCTATCGCGCGGGAAAGAGAGAGCCTGAAAAATAAAGTTACGAATCAAGGCGCCGTTGGGCAAGGCTTCGGCGAAAAAGGGTGATATTTTGTCACCCAGACTCACCTGCCGTTCACTTATCGCAAGGATCCCCACTATGTCTGGCCACAAGAAATACCTTTCTGTCGCCCTGCTGAGCGCTGTCTTACTGCCGGCGATGGCCTCTGCCGCTGACGCGCCGGCGACTTTCACCCCGGAACAGGAGGCGAAAATCGGCAAAATCGCCGCCGACTATCTGGTCGCCCACCCGGAAGTCCTGCTGCAGGCGAGCCAGAAACTGCAGCAAATTCAGGCTGAGCAGCAGGCCAGCGCGGCCACTCAGGCGGTGCTGAAGAACGCCGCCGTGTTGACCCAGGATAAAAATACCCCGACCTACGGCCCGGCCAACGGCAAAGTCACGGTGATCGAATTCTTCGACTACCAGTGCGTCTACTGCAGCCGTCTGGCGCCGGTGATGGAGCAGGTGATTAAAGCGCACCCGCAGACCCGCTTCGCCTTCAAAGAGTGGCCGATTTTCGGCGGCCGCTGGGAAAGCTCGCTGGAGGCGGCAAAAACCGGCCTGCAGATCTATCAACAGAAAGGGGCGGATGCCTATCTGGCCTACCATAACGGGATTTACGCTACCGGCCATAACGAAGGCAAGCTGACGACGGCGGATATCCAGCAGCAGGCGAAGAAAGCCGGCTTTGATGCGAAGAAGGCCGCCGACGTCGAACCGGTGCTGCAGAGCATTAACGATCTGGCGCAGGAGATTGGTCTGAGCGGCACGCCGGGCGTGATCGTGATGCCGACCACCGGCGCCACGGAAGCCAGCATCACCGTCTTCCCGGGGCTGGCAGACAAAGCCTCGCTGGAAGCCGCCATCAAAAAAGCCGGCGGCTAATCCCCGGCGTATTACCTGTCCAGGCCGCCGACGGCGGCCTTGCTCTCATGCGTCATCGCTCTCTTCCTGCGGCGGCGGTAACGCGTGGCTTTTTAAATCAATAATCTGCCCGATTTGATCGTGGTAAACGGTGAGCAAATTATAGCGGCTCATCTCCGAGATAATCTGCGGCGCGACGTTAAAGCTGCTCGCCAGCTCATCGTCGCGCAGAGCGAGCACCGCGGTATGATGCCGGGTATGGGCGCGGCGCCGGTTGTAGTGATACCAGAGGATCAACAGCCAGCCGTTCAGCGCGGCAATCAGCAGATACACCAGCGCCGTATTCAGGGAGTCCATCAGCGTTTCCCAGCGCGGAGAGGGCGGCGCGATGAACTGCATCAGCAAATTGGCGTACAGAAAGAACAGAAAACCGAGCCAGGCCAGCAGCGTTAAGCCGGCGTCGACCAGCCGGGGCAGCACCCGATGTTCGGTTAAGATGAGCGTATTTTCATTCATCACAGGCTTCCTTTTCCCCGGTCCGGGCTCACCCAGCGCGCGCGGGAACGTTGACGTTTCACCATCACTTTCGGAAAAGCGACCAGCGTGGTCAGCAGGCCGATCATCCAGTAGACCATCGGGAACCAGATCACCCAGAACAGCGATTTGGCGACCTTTTTCTCATAGCGCCGCTCGATATACAGGCTGGCGACGAACTGCAGCAGGCACATCAGGCCGAGCAGCATGCCGGTGAATTCCGGTGGAAACAGGCTATGCACCGCCAGATTGTCAGGCAGCGGCATCAGGCGGCTGAGGATAAACAGCAGAATGGTGATCGCATAGGCAAAGGCCCACAGCGTGGAGCAGGCATACTCCAGAAACAGCGGCCACATCCGGTGATGCTGCCAGTGAAACAGGCGGCGCAGATTGACCAGAAAGACTTCGGCGCCGCCCTGGGCCCAGCGCAGACGCTGCTTCCATAACCCTTTGAGGGTCTCCGGCATCAGGATCCAGCACAGCGCTCGCGGCTCGAAAAAGATGTCCCAGTGGCGGAGCTGAAGCTTCCAGCTGATATCAATATCTTCAGTGATCATATCTGGGCTCCAGTAGCCGACGTCCGCCAGCGCCTGGCGCCGGAAGGCGGCGATTACGCCGGAGACGGTAAAGACCCGGCCATAGATCCGCTGCGTCCGTTTGATAAGCCCAATGATCGACGAGAACTCCCCAACCTGAATGCGGCCGATCAGCGTGGATCTGGTGCGGATCCGCGGATTGCCGGTGACCGCCCCGACGTGCGGATAATGGATCAACGGCGCGACCAGCCAGGCCGCGGTATCCCGGTCCAGCAGGGCGTCGCCATCGATGCAGACCAGCAGATCGCCGCGGGCGGCGGCGGCGCCCGCTTTGAGCGCCACCGCTTTTCCCTGATTGGCGGCCAGATGGATCACCCGCAGCCTCGGCTCTTCCTGCGCCAGCTGCTGGAGCACCTGGGCGGTGTTGTCCGAAGAGCCGTCGTTAATCGCGATCACTTCAAGATTGGTGTAACGCTGGGCCAGCGCTGCGCTGATGGTTTCCCGGGCGTTTTTCTCCTCGTTAAAGCAGGGGATCAGGATCGAGATCAGTGGATTGCCCGGCAGCGTCGGCGGCGGGGTATCCTCCCCCCACGGCCAGTGACGTTCCAGCTGAAACCAGAAGTAGAGACCCCCGGTGATCCACAACACTGACATAAACAGCGGCCAGAAAAAGACAAAGTCGAGGATAAGCTCGCCGGTAAATACCGCTGCGACACCTAACGGCAGCCCGAATACGAGGCATAAAATGCACAATGCGATAATGCGATCAGTCATGGTCAGGGTACCACCAGGAAGAAAATTGCGGCCTGATACGAGAGATATCAGGCTGGTTGTTAATAAAATCGTCAGGGTAGTAGCCGTAGTTTTTGACGCCGTTCAGCCGCAGCAAACGCATCCAGTCCGCCAGCTGCTGGTCGGGAATGGCGTTTTGCTGGCGTCGATTCCAGTCTCTGGCCTGCAGTTCAAAGATGGTTTTCTTCAGCGCGCCCGGGTGGCGGGCGACGGCCTGCACCAGCCGCGTCAGCCAGGCCTGGCTGGCGTCGATCGGCACGGACTCCATCAGCGGCATCGCCATGGGGACCGTCCAGTCATAGGCGGCAAGGAAGTCATCCAGATTCTGCGCAAACCAGGCTTCGCTTTGCGGCTCCAGGATCGGCAGGGCGAAGAGATTACGCGCCGTTTTCACCTGCGGGCCGCGGATGGCCTGCACTGCCTGGCGTAGATCCAGAGTGAAGCGGGTCAGGGTTTGGCTTTTGAAACGCATCCATGCCTGGCGCTCTTGCGGACGTTGGGGCACCGGGGCGGCATCGTGCGCCATACCCGTCTGCCGCCAGGCGGCGACCGCCTCCGGACTCACGTCTTCAAAATCGGTCAGCACGGCGTCGTCGTGAAACAGGATCCCGCTGAAGCTGGCGTGTCGGGCCAGATCTTCGTAGATGTCGGTGATCTGCTGGCGAACCCGGGGATCCCAGGGCGACAGACGGACGTACGGCTGGCGGGCAAGTAACGCCTTCCCGGTTTGCGGATCCCAGCGCTGAACGCGCGGCAGATCTGAGGCAAGATCGAAGGCCAGCACCGGCATCCAGGCATAAACCTTCACATTGCCGCGGGTCTGCAACTGCCAGGAGACGAAGTTAAACAGGTCGGCGCGCATCGGCAGCCAGCGGTTGGGGAAATAGAGCGACTTGACCGTGCCGTCGCCCTGCGGGTCGGAGAAGGCCTGCAGAAAGACGTGGCTGATTTTCATGTCATAGACGCGCTGCACCAGCTTATCGATATTCTTTGCCTGCTGGACGGGATTGGGGTCATAGACATAGTCCAGATCCACATGCATCACCCGAACAGGATCGGCTTCCTGAATCTGGGTCACGGCGCTGGCAAAGGCCTTGAGCGACGGGTTACCGGCGAGCAGCAGGCGTGGAATATTGTCCAGATCCTTCACGTTGCCCAGGCCGTCGTTCAGCGTAAACGCCAGCTGATACCCTTGCTGTTTGGCGATGGCCAGGGTGCTGCCGCTGGCGGCGCCGTAGGGCCACACCCAGGCGCGCGGCGTTTTCCCGGCAACCTCATGGATTTTCGCCGTTACTTTCTGCACGTCATCGGTCATTCGCCGGATAAACTGCGCGTCGCTTTCATAGCGGCCGGTGGTTTTATCCCAGCCGCGGTTGGCGGCGGCAGGCTCGCGGCTGCCCTGCGGATTGGCCGGCAGACCGTAGTGCGAGGCCCAGGTGTGCGCGCCGATCTCCACCAGCGGCGAGCGGCTGAGCTCGCGCACCATCTCCCAGGTAGCGAAGCGCTCGCGCGGCGTCATCAGGCCGCCAAAATTAACGGGCTGACCAGCGGGAGTGTCCACCCAGCTGCCCACCGGCGCCCACAGCGCCGGGACGTTCCAGGCTTTAAGCAGCGGCCATACGCGGGTGTAAAAGCTGCTGTAACCATCGTCAAAACTGAGGAGAAAAGCCTTGGGCGGCAGCGACTTTAAGCCATAATGCGCATCGAGAATGTCCTGAACGCTAATCGCATGGTAGCCGTTATGCAGCAGCCAGGCGATCTGCTCATTGAGTGCGCTGGTGCGCACCGAAAGATAACGCTGGTCGGCGGCATCGTCTTCGACGTCATGGTAGGCCAGCACCAGAAAGCGATCCGCCGGCCAGGGTTGATTGGCCTCCAGTTGGGGGCGCTGCTGCGGGGCGAGGAAGGGGACTTCCTCAGCACGCACGCTGAAGATAAGGCACAGCCAGATGAGAAGCATCAGGCCGTTGCGCAGGGTCGTGTTCAGCATGGTCATCCTTAAAACCGTATATTTGCATCAAGAGTGATGGCGAGGTTGTTTTCACGTTTGCCGTCGTAGGGGCGCTTATCCCAGTTCAGCATCAGCCCGGTGTCGACGACGTTGTTCCAGCGCAGGCGCTGCCCGTAACCCAGCACCGTGATCGCCCCGGCGGCGTGATTTTTTTGCCAGTAGCTGCCGCCGCCGGCCAGTAACTGCTGGCTCCAGACGGTGTCATAGCGCTGGTAAAGCGTGTGATCGAAGGCCAGCGCCGCGGTGGCGGCAAGGTCCCGTGCCGGACTGTAGTAGGCGGTGTCGGTGCGGCTATTGGCGCTGGCCGACAGACCGGGCTGCAAATCCAGCGTTAACCATGGGGTTTGCCAGAGGCGTTCTTTACCGGAGAGGGTGTACTCCTGGCGGCGGTTGCGATCGGTAAACCGGCTGGCGGCCGCGCTGAAGCGGTACTCCCGGCGTTCGTTTGGAGACCAGCGCAGCCAGCCTTCGCCGCGGTTGGCGCTGACGCCGTTGCGTAACGCGCGCAGCGGCGTCTGCTGCGAAATCCGCTCCAGTTCGCCGCCCAGCTGCCAGCGATCGCTAACGTCATGGGCGGCGGAAAGGCGGACGCCGGGCTTGTTCTCGCCGTGAAAATTGACGCTGGAGAGCTCAAGCTCGCCCCAGTAGTCGCGCGGACGCCATTCAATACCGGCAAACAGCTGGCGACGGCTGCCTTTCCCCTCTTCAAAATTGCCTTCAGCGAAGCGGTGCCCGCCGAACAACCGCCAGCTGTCGGCTAGCGGCGGGCTGTAGATCGCCGTCTCAAAACTGAGGTCGTGCGTGCCGCTCACCGGGTTGTCGGAATGCAGCCCTTTGCCAACGCTCAGGCGCAGCTCGGAGAGATGATGGATCTCGCGCGCTCTGGCCAGGCGCTGGGTGTTCAGATCCCGTGGCGAGCGGGCGACGACGTCGTCAGCCAGCAGATCCATTTGCCGCCACTCCTGCAGATCGAGGGCGACCCAGGCCTGCTGGCGCTCCAGCTGCAGGCTGGCGGGTTCCAGAGATTCCGCCGCTTTTAGCTGGCGTTCGGCTGCCCGTGGCAATCCTCTCTCCTGCAGAAGGGCGGCATAGTCTATCTGCAGGCCCTGGTTTCCAGGGGCCGTCGCCGCCAGGCGCTGCATTCGGGCTTCGGCCTGCGGCAGGTCGTTGGTAGCCGCTAAATAGTGCACGTTAAGCGACTGTGCGGTGAGCCAGTCGTCGTTCGGCTGCGGCGTTGGCGAGCCGTAGAGACGACGGATGTAGGGCGCATTCCTGGTGAGGCGGGCGACATACCGTTGCGCCTCCGGGTACTGACCGGTGTCCAGCAGAGCGTAGAAAAGCTCGTGTTCCTCATTCTGTTGGCTTGTCAGCCACGAAGGATGCTGGTGGATAAGCGTCAGCGCAGGCTCAATTTGCTTAAGGGCGATAAAAGAGGAGATGACCCAGCCGATGGCCCAGTCGGGAACGGTCTGCTGCTGGGCGATCAGGCTTTGGTATTCGCGGATGACCTGCGCGTACTCGGCGCTGGCGTACAGTGCGCCCAGACGATCAATACGCGCCCGGATGATGTCGGGCGCAGCCTGTGGGTCGGGGTGCCAGGCGGCGATCATCGCGTCATACTGCGTGAGCGCCGTGCGGGCCAGCGCGTAACGCGCCTTTTCTTCGCGGGAAGGGGTATCGGCAAGGCGCACCAGTTCGGCGGCGGCGTTCAGCTGCAAGTTACGCTTTTCCGCAGGCGTCAGTTCGACGCTATTCGCCAGGCCGAGAGCAGGGGAATCAATCCGGTTGCGGGTCAGGGTCGCCATCAGGCTGGCCAGCGCGGTTTTGTTTTGCGGTTCACGATCGAGGATCTGCGTGTCCACCAACAGCTGGTCCCAGCTTTTGCCCAACCGCAGGTAGACATAGGAGAGCGTCTGCAGGTGCGCAACGCTCGCCTGCTCCGCCACCAGGCGACGCGCTTCGCTGAGCGCCTCGCCGTCCTTGCGGGCATCGGCGAGCGTTTTGATATAGCCGATACGATAGTCGTCGCTGCCAGGGGCCTGGCTGAGCGCCTGCTGCCAGAGGGTGAGCGAGGTTTGCCACTGCTTCTGGTTGCGCAGGGCCTGCGCCGCGGCGGCGGTGCCCCGTGCGGGAAGCGGCATATAGACCCGGTAGCGTCGCCAGACTTTCACCACTTCATCGTCCTGACCGGCCCAGAGGGCCACCTGCAGCCAGTCCGCCACCTGAGAAGGGGTTAAGGCATGCCGCAGCTGGTACTGCTGAAGGTAACTGAGAAAGGGGGCGTACTGGCCTTGGCGCGCTTGCAAGATTTGCTGGTCATAGAGCGAATCCGCTCCCTGAACCAGCGCCGGGAAGAGCAAAAGCAAGCCGATTGATAGCGAGAGTTTCGTGTTGCGATTAAACAATAACGTATTTGAATAAGGTGATCTTTCCATTTCTATTTGCCATATGTTCATCAAGAATCCATTGCACAACACGACCGTCCTTTGACGGTGAGTTAAAGGATGAGGATGGTCCCATTTAGCTGACTGGCACTGCAGGTGAATGACCTATTGCAAACTAATAAACATATCTCCTGTTGATAAATGAATGGGTAATTTATACCCGATACGGCAACCGATAAATATGGATAAATTATGGTCTGCGTTTTAAGATAATTCTGTAAAATCGACTTCATTCGAA
>PPYF01612199.1_pt1 | contig 28007 bp, 29 predicted proteins | sample 1559871 | NCBI WGS metagenome assembly PPYF01 (sample SAMN08240021, study PRJNA423297) | Human gut metagenome, whole genome shotgun sequencing project.
CTTAACATATAAAATCATTTATTTTAACATTTTCAAACTTTTTCATAAAAACACTTGAATTTTATATAGTTACCTGCCTTATAATATTGGAATACAAAATTCGCATAAATGATTAGCAACTTTATTATAGACATAGCGTTCAATAATTGGTCGCTTATCGTCCACTGATAAATCTGCGGTAAGGTTTTGGATATTTTTCCAAAATTGCAACACATCTTGTTTAGTATGACTGACCTCAAATATCGCATATTTCCCATCATCAATTTTGCGAGTAGCTAGGTTTATTTCCGATTTTTTATCTATGATAAGTCCTACATCATATCTTAGTCTATTAGTAGGTGTAAAGGCAGGATTATCTAATGCAATCCCTAAAATAGTGGTTTCTTCTGTAAACAATTTATTCTTTCTCAAAAACTTTTTAAAATCTTCCATTAACTTTTCATTTTGTTTGCCATATTCACCTATATTACGCATATAAGCGATTGTAATATCTTTAAATTCTTCTATTTTCAAATCATTACCTCCAAAGATAAAATTATTGATGTCGACTTCAACACGTAAATAGTAAGGGCAATTAAAATGATTTTCAACAACTTTTTTAAAATGATATATAATTTCTTCCTGTCGTTGATCTGGCAAGTATACCAGAACACGACGGAAGAAAATAGTCTTGTCATTTCCATCTAAATAATTTTATTGCAATTTCAAAATAAACTATTGAAATGGTAATCATCAAAATGATGGGAAACATTACATTTTCAACTAATCTAGTAGCAATTATGCAAAATATGAGATTTAAATACTTTTCTTTATCCAATCAGTTACAACTTTTCTATCAGAATCACTCATAAATGAATGTTCACTTTCTTTTGATATATATAATTGGCAATTAAATTTCATTGAAAAATGACGAACAATTTCTATTGATTGCAATATATCTTTGCTGCCATACATAATAGATGTTGGTATACACCAGTGTTTAACAGGATTGTCTTTTACGTGTTGGTAGTATTTCCATGATAAAGTTTCAATCGGTGTTTCGATTTTTTGTTTTTCCTTTAATTCATTCTCGCTTACATCAAACCATGAAAACATATTATGTATTAAATAATCCATATCTAGTATAGGCGAAAGAAAAAGACATTTTTCAATATTTCTGTTCTTATAAGCGTGCAGACTGAAATATGCGCCTATGCTGCAAGCATATAAATAAATTTTATCCCAGTTACATTGAATATATTTCCAGATACATTCTAAGTCATGTATTCCATTCCATATATTACATTCAATATCTTTGTTTTTTCTCTCACCATGAGATGGTAAATCAAAACTAATAGTTTGATAACCTTTTTTTTCAGCAATATTTGCAAAAAAAAGAGCTTCTTCTTTGTTCCCATTTTTTCCATGAACATAAATATATATTTTCTCTGATTTCTTGCCCCAAACGATAGTTGGTATAGAATCAATCAAAATTAAATTTCTTTCCATATAGCACCTCCTTGAAAATAGTAACATTGCAAAGTAAGCACTACAATATAATGTTATTTACAGACTTATTTTTTACATAAAAGAGAAGAGGTCGCACAGTGGCAAACCTCTTCCTGAAATTACTTATATACTATCTTTCTGATTGAATGAATGGATAAGAAATAGCTTTTTGATAATTCTTCAAGACTTTTTCCGTGTTTATAATCCATTCTGATTTTTTTATTTCTTTTTTCAATTTCACGCTTATAGCCACTCAATTCTCCCCAGCCTTTTTTATTCTCATTCTTAGATGGTATATAAATATAACCACCTTGAATGTAATTTTGCAATTCTTCAATCAGAGAGATGGGAAGTATTGAGTTTGCTTTTACATATTTCATGCAGGCTCACTCCTTTAACATCTTGTTGTTAAAAGCAAAGCCAGCATTTACGCTTTCTTACTCCATGCAAATTGCGTATGTATTTACTGACTTTGCATGGAGTAAAACATCATTTTTTCGTTTCTTATTTTGGCACATTGTATCACCACCTTAATTTCTAGCACATTTGTTATTGTAATTCGTCAATTTTTCCTGTCTGTATCGCCTTTATATTTTTAGAGATTTTTTCTTTCGACCAATTCCACCATTGAATACTTAATAATGATGAAATAGTATCGTCAGAAAAGCGTTTTTTAATTGGTTTTGCAGGAACACCACCTACAATAGTATATGGTGGTACGTCTTTGGTAACAACAGCACGTGCGCCGATAATTGCTCCATCACCGATACTTACACCTGCTAATATAACAGCCTCATATCCAATCCATACATCATTACCAATAATAATATCACCTTTATTGTCCCATGAGTGAGTAACATTCTTCTTATCCAAATTCCATTCCTCAAAAAATAATGGAAATGGATAAGTTGATAATGAAGATAATGTATGATTAGCACAATTAAATAAGAATTTAGTACCACAGGCAATCGAACAAAATTTCCCGATTATTAACTTATCGTGATTTATAGGATAGTGATATAATACATTATTTTTTTCAAATAGCGTTGGGTCATTCGCAAAATCATTATACATTGTGTAATCACCAACTTCTATATTAGGATTTTTGATTACATTTTTTAAATAAATTGTTTCTTTATCTCCGATACGTGGATAAATTTTATTTTCTGGAATAGTCATTTAAAGTCCTCCTATCATTGCTAAAATATAATAACCATTCCAGTTAAAACAATGCAGCGTTTCATTTTAACCACCTCTCTTTAAGATAGAATAATTATATACATTCTCTTACATTTAATCAACTTTACTTAACAATCTTCCAATTACTATCCTTTTCTAGTGTCAAGTCAAATTGTGAAATCTGCGTTGCCTTTGTTCTTTGGTCGAGATATTTCACTGATACCGATGCCTTGACCTGTTGTCCGTCTTTGGTGAAGATAGGATTTACCAGCTCCGAGAACGTATAATCGCAGTTCACAGGGGAAAGGGCATTGCCAGACACATAATAGGCAAGTTCCTTTTCCGTTGCGGTAGGGTAGAGCTTGAAGAAAGTTTCCAAGAACTCTGTCACTTCCTCCGCTGTGGCAGCGTCTACCGTTCCGTTAGTTTCCTGCGCTTTTGGTTCATAGCTGGATTTTGACGGTATGCTGCTGATGGTTGGGTTCTGGGTGATAACCATGTTTCCGTCACCATCTACGTGAACCACTACCATGTAAGCGGAAGTGTATCTGGCAGACTGTTCACCCTCCGTTACCGTCTGATCTACGGAGTAGACAACGGTAAAGTCGTCTGTTCTAGCCTGTTCTACTTCCCATACCGTTACATCAGTCACCGTAGAGCTTGTGGGTATATCCTGCCGAACTGTATCTACATTCAAGTCCTTTAAGCTCTGTGTCAGATAGCTGCTGATGGCAGCAGTTCTTTTGTCAATGGATTCCTGCGTGTTGCTCCATGAATAGTAGGACTTTGCAAAGCCTTTGACAAAATTCTCTATCCTATTGGTATCGACAATGCGCTGTTCAATAACTTCCTTTTCATGTACAGTGTGCATATCAATGGCAGTAAAATTTTTATATACGCCAAAGCTGATGCTTGCAAGCAGCACCAGCCATAAGGCAATCACGGATTTTTTATGCGTGCCAACTTTCATCACAGGCAGTTTCTTCTCTTTTTTAGGTTTTGATTCTTTCTCTTTTTTCTTGAATATCATAGCACCATTCCTTTCTATTTAGTCTTTACCCGTCCAGCGCCAATCAAATGTTGCTGCCAGTACGAGCTTGTCAAATCTGCATATTCGATAGGGTTTCCAGCGTGGTACATTCTGTTGTTTCCTGCATAGATACCGACGTGTGTTACATACGTTCCAGCATTATAAGTGGAATGGAAGAATACCAAATCACCAGCTTTTGTCTGTGATAGCGGCAGGTGCTGGGTAGCGTCATACTGCTCCTGTGCGGTACGGGGCAGGCTGATACCAGCCTTTCCATAGCACCACTGAACCAGACCGCTGCAATCAAAGGACGTGTTAGGGTTGCTGCCGCCATAGACGTACTTCCAGCCTTGATACTTCAATGCTTCATTGAAGATTGCCTGTGCGGTAGCGTCGCTGAAACTGGGAACAGCCAGATACTGTTTGACGAGCCGCACATAGAACATATTTCCGTACTTATAACGCCAGCCGCCATTTTCCTTAATGGAAATCTCGTTTTTATAGGTAACTTTTACGCCGTCCGCTTTTTCTTTCGCAAAGCTGACCGCCAGCTCATAGGTGTACTTCTTCCCGTGTCCTGCCACATAGTCGATAAAGCCGCCGCCATAGTTATAGGCTTGTACCACCGTGTCTATGTCGCAGCCTTTTGATTCTGCGGATTTTAACAGTTCCGAGAAATACTTGCACCCCTGTTTGATGGATTCCTCTGTGGAAAGGGAATTGGGCGGCAGCCCCATTGATTCTGACGACTGCATAACGTCCTCTGTTGTGCCGCCAGATTCCACCTGCATGATAGTGAGCAGATAGTTCACATAGTCCTCAATTCCGTATTCTTTCGCATACTTTTCTACTGTCGGCTGATGTTTCAGCACTTCTTCAGAAAGGTTCAGTCCAGAAAAATCAAAGTGGGAAGTGCTTTCTTCATCATCTGCGGTAACGATAAACAGGAACAGTAGTAAGGCGATAATCACCGAGAAAACACCTCCGAACAAAACAAAGTGCCTTAGTTTCATCTCTTGCCGCCTTTCCTGCTGGTCGTCTTATTTACGGTTGTCTTGTTTTTCTGTTTCTTCTGTACGTTTTGTGTCTGTTTGTGACGCTGCACCGTCTGTCGTGCGGTATCGGCGGCAGCCTGTGAAGTCTGCTGTCTGACAAGTGCAGTGGATTCTCTGACCGCCTGTGTCCTTACCTCCTGTACCCTTGTAACAGGCTCTTTGGATTTTACGGGCGGCTGTTCCTTTGCAGTGGTGGTAGGGCGTTCCTTGATGGTCTGCGCTCCTTTGGAAACCGCAGCCTGCGGAGCTGTTTTCGCAGGTACAGGCGTTGTCACTGGTCGCTCATGCAATGGGGCAGCTCCTTTTGTCGCTGATCCATTGGACTGTTTCGATTTATCCATTGCCATGCGTTTCTGTGCAATGGTCTGTCTGTGTTTCTCCTGTTTATCCGCACGCCCTTGTTTTCTGGTCGCTTTTTCCTCAACAATGCCACGCTTGAAGTCGGATACGTTTTCCTGTATCTGGTTCACGCCGCTATGTAACGCATACTGTACCTGTGTCGGCATATCCTTGACCTGCTGACCGACAGATTTTGCCTTGTCCTTCATGCGCTCCTTGCCATCAAGCACCGCACCGACTTTTGCGCCGGCACGTTTCCCAAAGCTGGACGTATCCATGGAAGTGTCATGGTTTGGTCTGGAATGACCGCTGCCTGCTGGTTTTGGATTGTCCGTCTTACGGGATTGCGATACTGCCGCTGCACCCACAAGACCGCCAGCCGCACCAGCCGCAACCGTTCTGCCGATTTTGCGCTCCAAGCGTCTTGCCCCACGATTGAGGAACAGATAGGGGCGGCGCATAATACGTCGGCTTACCTGCTGGGTGTCGGAAGATTGCAGGCTGAACATCGCCATCAAATCACCCAGTTTAAAGTAGATTCCTGCAAAGGTGACTATCTGTAAAAATGCGACCATGAAGAACGGATAGCCAGAGGAAATGGAGTAGAACATGGTGGAAATGCTGAAAGCGGTAGTGATAATCAGAGAGATTCCTGCCCTCATCATAATGGTATTGAACAGTTTCGTGACCGCCTTTTTTGCCATGCCCTCATAGGTTGGTATCATGGACAGGATAAAGCTGACGGGCAGGAACATGGCGTAAATGATAAAAAGCACCTGCGAGAAAATCATCATGCCCGTAAGCAGGAACACAAAGACCGAGATACCGATATTGAAGATGAACAAGAATACCACCATACCTAAACGTGTCATAGTCTTTGTGACGCTTAGGTTGTCGTTGTCCTTATCCTCGATTTCCTCAATCACAATGTCCTCTCTGTCGTCCGTGTCGGGGCTTTCCGATAGCAGGCTTTCCACACGGTCAGAGCCTAGCTCGTCCATATCCGATTCCCCGTATTGCAATAACAGCCACGGTTGCTTTACCTGTATGGAAAACAGGCTGTCACGAATCAAATCCACGCTGTCCTTTCCCTTGCTGCTGGAATCGGGCAGCACAATTTTTGTTCCGAGAGATAAAGCCGAGCTGCTGATGTCCGAAGAAAAATCATTGATTTTGCTGATATAGTTTGGGGCATAAGCGATAAAGGACGCTGACAGGATAAAGACCACAAGGAAATTGACGACCGCATGAACCGCCTTTGTGGTTTCTCTTTTGATAAGTCCTGTGTAGGCGATATAGATACCCGTTACCAGAATGAGGATAAGCAGGAATCCTACATAAAATCCCTCGCTGGAAAAGCCACTTTTCGTCACGCCTGCCAAGGTCTGAATGTTCTTTCCGATAGAGTTTGCGGTATCAGAGATAAAGTCCAGTTTGTAAGCCTCTTGCACCACATAGCCTGTGGCATTGGAGATATAAAGGCTCACCGTCCAGATAAAATTGGTGATGGCATATAAGCCATACTGAATACTTTTCCCGATACCGTCCAGCCAGTTCCAAGGCAGCCAGTCCCATGAACTGTCAACGTAGAAATCAAGCTGGTAGTTTTCCAGCGGATATTTGGAATAAGCGTTAGCGTCATTGACCGTAGTATCTACCAGACCAGCCGCATGAGCCACCGTACCTGTGATGGATAAGAACGCCAGCACGCCAAAGACAACCAACAGGGCGATACCGAAGAATCTTAGGATTTTTCGTTTCCTCATAGACTTCACCTCGATTCTTCCGTATGTATCGGCGGTCTGGTGTCAAAGGCAGCGAACAGGTCAGCAAATACAGGGTGTATCTGGATAACGCCCACACGCCCGTATAAATCTTGAAACAGGCATTGCCCGTTTTCCAAATCCCTAAGGCGTTTCTGGTTGCCCTCGTCCTCCTTGTCCACCCCGAAAAATTCAAGGGTATTCTTGATTTCCTTTATATCGGTACTGCGAAAGGCAAATTTCAAACCGATATTGTTCTTCATCTTCTCGTCGTCCACGTCGCCAGAGTTCTGCGTCACAAAGTAGACAGCGGCGTTCATGGAACGACCAGCACGAATCAGCTTGTTGGAAAGAGCTTTGCCCTGTGCCACCTGCAAGAACGTCCATGCCTCGTCCAAGTCCACCATCTTGAAAATCCCTCTGTCGGAATGGATAAAGTCAAGGGCAAAGGTGCTTATGACAATTAGCATTGCCACGGAGAGCAGCTCCATTGTGGTGTATTCCTCAAACCTCGTGTCCTTGTCGGGCAGCACAAGGTCTGCCACCTGTATGATGTTGAGCTGCCTGTCTAAGCTGATGGACTGCTCTACATTTCCGTCCGAGAATAAGAGGTGTGCAAAGTCATAGTCCGTCATGCTCTCGATATGGTCTGCGATATTCTCTGCCACTGGTGAACCGTCTTTCCTCAATTCCTCAATGACACGCAGCAAGCCACGCTGTCTGCTCTGTGTCACGGAACGGATAGCACGACGCAGGACGGGGAACTTTTCACCGTCACGGGAAGATATACCTGTGAGGAATGTCAGTATGTCAATCGCTAGGCTTTCAGCGTCTTTTTTGCGGCGCATAATCACATACGGGTCAAGAAGTCCTTTGTTCTTGTCCTCACTGGTAAGGTTGACTATCTTGATTTCATGTGCAATGTCGGGTAAGGTTTCCTGCCAGTTGCCACGCTCTGATTTAGGGTCTACAATGACCGCTTTCCCTCCAAATAGCACCGCATAATAGATAATCAGATTGTTGCAGAATGATTTGCCACCGCCAAGCGAACCAAGAAAAGCGGCAGCCAGCGCATTTGTCACCGAGCCTTTTACGCCCTGTGCGGCAAGGCTGGGTTTTAGGTACACGTTTTTTCCAGTGTCAAGGTTATAGCCGATATAGATTCCGTCTGTTTCCCCAAGCTGCTGCGTTGCGCCGAATCCAAGTCCAGCGAGGAAATCCGACGTGACGTACTGGATATAATCATTGATGTAACGCCTGCTCGCTGGGATAAATTCACCATGCAGCCCCAGCATATCCCCGAATGGGCGAACCAGTTTTACATTCAAGTCGTCGTAGAAGTCCTTGACTTCATCACAGCGGCGTTTTAATTCTTCCAGAGAATCCGCACCCACACGGATAACATAGGACAGCTTATACATGGATTCCTTTGACTGGTCTAAGCTGGTTTCTAGCTCATTGACCGAATCCAGAGCGTCCATGACGTTACTTCCTGTTTCGTTGTTGGATTCCCACGCATGGTTATCTAAATCCTTTAGCTCTTTCTTTTTGTTGCGAACCGTAGTCAGCGCCTTTTTGTTGGTGACGATTTCCACATTCATGGAAGTGGAAACGGGGAACGTGAATTGCTGCTGCTGATAATAGAAGATTTCCGAAGATGGGAAGTCCAGCTCACCTACGATATTGTTAATCGTGAAGTAGGCAACATACGTTGTCTGATCTTCACGCTCTATCTTTAGGTATCGCTGATTTTCTTCAATCAGACAGCGTGTGGGGCGGATAAGGTCATAACGCTTTACCAGCGTATCACGTTTTCGCTTTATTACGGGCAGCTCATAGGAATAATCATTGTAGGCAATGCCTGTATTCCCGTAGATATGCTCCAAAAGATAACCGAAGTCGCTTTTATCCAGCCTGCGGAACTGAAAGCGGCGTGAGATTTTGCTTTCCAGCAGCTTTTCCATCTTCATAAAACGGTTAATCTCATTATTACTCATGGAAACAAAGTCACCCATGAGCTTGTGGTTGACTTCATAGAGAAAATCGGCAAAGGTCATAGCTGCCGACTTCCTCATGCTCTTTAGGTTGATTTCTTCCTCATTTACCAGCAGTTTGAATCCAAGAAAAAAGCGGTAGTCAATCTGATTTTCTCCAATCATCTCCACCAACGCCTCTGTCTGTTCATCTATCTTTGCACAGGCAACATCACGGAGTCGCCCTGTGATTCCTTTTTTGGAACGCTCCTGCACCGCACGCAGGCTGTCCTCTGTGGCAATCTGCAAGGCATGGATTTTTCCGTCACGGTTCTGTGCGATAAGCTGTCGGAAGTTGTCATGCACCATGTACTTTTCTTCTGGTGACAGGAACGAGTAATTGTAAGGTGTCAGCTCATAGTAGGCAAAGCACTCACCGTCATGGTTGAACACCAGATTGTTTTCAATATACTTAATCGGGAACATATATCACACTCCTAACTGTTGTAATCACGGGATTGAATGTTTCTTTTTTCAGCCGAACCGCCTTTCCAGCATAGGTCACTTTAGGGCGTAGCAGAAAGCTGACACAGGACTTTAGGAATCCAAAAGGCTTTTTCCCGTCAAAGGTCTTTTGCGACACGAACCAAGTAAAAGCCACGGGGATTCCAAAGTATTTGAGGAACGCACCGTCAATCAAGGAAAAGGGCGGCAGCTCCCCAAAAAGAATCACCACGAACAGCGATACCACGAACCATGCCATCTGACTGAACGTGAGGGGGAACGGGAGCTGAAAGTCGTTGATAGCGTAAATGACTTTCTCCACGCTCCATATGCTTGTATAGCTTTTGATTTTCTTCAATGTTCACAGCTCCTTCCTTTTCTAAATGGAAACAGCAGCCTGTTTTCACAAGCTGCTGCATAAAAAATGCCAGTGGTTTTCACTGGTCGTTGCGTTGATATTCTGTTAATAGGGACATTCAAACACACCATGATTGGTAACGACAAAACGCCCCTCTAAATCGAGGTCACGCCCATAGGATTCATAGTCTATGTAATTTCTTAACCTGTCTGGTATCTCCCCAAGACTTAGACATTCATCTATAAAATAATAGGCAACGTCTGTCATATCGTTACAGTCGGGATAGTGGATAATCTCGTCGGCGTGTTCGCAAAGTTCCTCCAAGCTGCTGTAACAGCACAACAGTTCAGAAAGTTCGTCCTGTATATCCTCTGGTAAATCCTCCACCATCTCACACAGGCGGTTGACTTCCTCAATCGGCATGTATTCGTCAATCTCAAAGGGCAGCTCATAATCATGAATAGCGTATTCTTCATAAAATTCATTCAGACCGATACGCTCCGCCATCTCGTCATAATCGACGGGCGGCGTAAACCATGCGCCCACAAGCTCACCCTCGTTGTATTTCCCAAGATTGGCGATATAGATTCGCATTTCTTCTATATCACATCACCCCTTTACTGATAGCGGAATACGCCGCTGGGTGTAAACAGGTATCTGTCCTGCATTTCCAGCTCGTTTCCGTAGGAACGGTAGTCAATGTGCTTTAGCAGTTCGTGGGGAATCTCACCGAAGATACATTCCTCGCAGATAAGGTATTCTGCCAGTGCCGCACCGTCAGCCACGTCATAATAGCGTATTTCGTCCTTGTGGTCGATAAATTCATCAAACCCGTAAAACCATCTCTGTATAATAGATTTCATTTCGTTGCCGATAGGCGTACCCTCCATTTCCTGTACCATGCGGCATTTTACGTTGATTTCCCACAGGGGCATTTCACTGTGTACCTCAAAAGGCAGCTCATAATCGGCTATCTCTAACTGTTCTTCATTTTCAACGCCCAGTCTTTCTTTCACCTCCTCCAAATCCACAGGGCAGTTGAACCAGCCGCCAGCGTAACCCTCGTCCTCGTCGTCACGGTAAGGCTGGGTATTGTTTAAAAGATAGATTCGCATTTCATACAAGGTTTCTCACTTCCTTTCCTGTTTTCCAGTATTCCCATTATGACAGCGTAATCTACACCGAACACATAATGACAGAATTTTTCCAGTTGTTCCTCTGGATAGGCAAGCGGGGAGTGCTGCTTGATGATTTCCCATACCTCACGTTTGCGGTAGGGCAGGTCGGAAATATATTTGCAACCGACCCAATCTTTCATATCCTCGAAAATATCTGTTTTCATATTGTCCTCCTGTCTTAAAATTTTGCATGAAAAAAGCAGCAAACCGTTAAGATTTACTGCTCTTTATTTTGGTTTATCAGTATAAAATACACTAATATTTTTATCTTTTATTTCTTCATACATATCTGGATATAACAATCTGGTCTTTTCTCTATTTTCTTTAGTAGCGTGTTTCCCTAATTCGGGATATTTGTCCCAATCACGCAATTCGCGAATGTAAATTTTCTCGCTTTCTTCACAATGATATATACGACTAATCGTTGTTTTAGATATTTTCTTATTCTGTATAGTATGAGGTATCTTTTGGTTAAACTCATCAAAAAACTGGTTTGTAGAAAATTTAGTTTTTCCGTTTTTCAGCTCTAACATATTTTTTAATACTTGTAATTGTTCACCTAAATATGTATTTATTTGATAACCAGTTATGATATCCAGAATAAGGTATTGTGTACTTCTTTTTTTAATAAAAATAAGTTTATATGGTACACAATTTACATCAAACATAACACTAAACTCTATTCCGTTATGATTATAATCGAATACATCATATGTTTTTTTGTGTTTTAATATATCAACATGCAAATCATGCAAATTTAACTTCATCATAGAAAAACACCTCCGCTTTTTCAGATTATTATATCAAGTGGTTTGTGTTATTTCAATGTTTTCTTACGCTCCGATAATCTTATTGAATAAGTTCAACAACACATCTTTTACGCCAGCGGCATTGAACACCAAGCCGACAGCGATTAAGGCAATCACCAAGAACCCGATAAGTTTGGAAAATTCTCGCTTGAATCCGAGATACACTCCAATAACTGCGATTGCCATAAGCACAAGGGACTGTGCGTTAGATAAAAACCAGTTGTATAAGTTCTGTCCAAAATTCATTATTTCTTTCTCCTTTCCATCATTTCAATTTCTCTGTCTGCGGCTTTTGCTGTCTGCATAAAGCACATGGTAACTACACCAAAGCCTGCCCCAAGTGAGAACAGGAACAGGTCAAATAAAATGCTTTTCATGTTGTCATTCCTCCTGTGTTGTGATTTTTTCTGTGGAAGTTGTCTGCTGTTCAATCAGCTTTTTGTGACGCTCCGTGAGCTTTGCATGGTTCAAAATATCTTTGAGATACGTTGTCCCGTTGGTGTCGTCTATCTGCTGCAAGACTTTCCAAGTCGGGGCAACCTGCCTGCTTATCCAGTTCAGCGTCCGTGTGAGCGTGTACGGTTCTGGTTTGGTCGTTAATTTCAAACGCCCACGATCAGAACCGATAAAATACGCCCATTTTTCATTGGTTTTCCATTCGCTGCGTCGCTTGTCCACCTCCTTGTCAGCGAATCGCATATAGCGGTTGATAATATCAAAAGCGGTACGCTCTGCGTCATGGTAGGTCAGCAGGTCACGCACCGCATAATAGGCTCGCTCGTTCTTTAGCCTTATCTCAAAACGGTTTTTGATTTTTGTATCTTCAAGGGGAATCTCATATTTGACATACTGTTCATAGTCCTTTTCGTAGATACAGAAATAGACTTCTGATTTTAGCGAACCGACATACAATGTATTTCCCATACCGTATCTATCCTGTTCTCTGCTTTTTACAAGCTCGCCGCTGCGGTAGCTCTTAAAGCTGCGGAATACGGAAATACATTCTTCACGGTTGCATTTCTCTGTCAGCTCTGGAATATCTAGGATTCCTGCCATATCATTGATGGCAAGGTCAAGACGTTTCATTACACCTCCCTCCAACAGAGCGTCCATGAGAAAGTCATACCAGCTCCTGTGCTGCACCAGAAGATAGCTTTCCATCTGGCGGCAGCCTTTTCCTTTCAGTTCCATCAATGTGCCTTTTTCCTTATCGGGCGAAGTCAGCACGAACACATCACCCAAGACATAATGCTCTGAATAGGAATAGAATCCGAAATCCTCATGTATCATCACATCAAGCCTTATTTTGAGAATATCCTCAACAACGTGCTTAACGTCCTGTGTGGGGAAACGGATTCTCACATAATCCAAGACCATTTCCAGCGGATTCTCTGGATTCAGTTTGTCCAGTGCGTCCGTCAGTTTCACCTTGATTTCTTCTGTCAAGGTTACTTTGCCAGATTCCAGCCTGCTGATGTATTCTCGGCTGACACCAGCCATGACCGCAAGCTGATTCTGCGAAACGCCGTACTGCGTCCGCTGTTCCTTGAAATGGTCTATCCAGTCAGTATCATTCAGCCATAATCCCTCCAATCAAAAAAGGGCATGTGATAGTTGGTGGTATTGTCACATTCCCTTGAATCTTCTAAAAGCTCGCTGTCTTAGCGGCTTTTTTCATATTTATTGAACTGTTTCCAGATAATTTGTGCCCCCCTGTTAGATAACGGGGGCAAATGGTTGGTGTGGCAAGCCACACCAACACAGGCTAGTCCGTACCTGCGGCTTTCGCTTTGCACGCCGCCTGTCCGTTCTGCCTGTTTTTTGACAGTCTGCCGATTTCCTTTAGAAAGTCATGTCCTTTAGGAACAAGGGGCGTGTAAAACTCCGATATGACGCTCATTCCTGTATCGACATAGCCACGTCCTTTTATCTGTTTCAAGAAAAAGTCCTTGTCAACCTCACCGAACATCATAGAATATCCCAGCTCTGACATACGCCCCAATGCCACACGGAAGTTGAACTGGTCACGGATTCCGTCACCAAGATATTTTGCGTCTGGACGCTGGCAGGCGAGAATCAGAAAATACCCAGCCTGCCGACCAAGCATGACTATCTGTTTGAGCTTATTCAGCACAGCGGCATTTTCCTTTGTCGTCAGCATTTCCATAAATGCCACATATTCATCAAAAATAAGAAAGTGGGGAGCAAGACCGAGATAGGCATAGTTTTCACCTGTCTTATAGTTTTCCATCAATTTCATGGATTCGCTCCTTGCCATCATGCCATCATAGAATCGGTCAATACACGCAGTTATATCTTCCTTTTTGTAATAGACTTCTGGCATGACAGCAGATAAATCCGAAAGATCGGCGTTCTTAGGGTCTAGCACATACATCACCGCATTACCCTTTAGCAAAGCCTCAATCATGGTAAGGATAAAATATGTCTTACCGCCGCCAGTGCCGCCAGCAATCAGCATATGGGGGAGCTTGTCATATTCCCACCAGACATTTTTCATCAGACGCAGGCTGCCATGTTCCGCCTGTACCTCGTCAATGGTGATACGGTTGGCAATCGTATCATAGAGCATGACGTATTCTACATAGCTGTCTTTTAGTTCTTTGGAAACCAGCTCGCAGTACAAGCCTGTTTCCAGTTTCTTTTCCAAATGCAGGAGCTGGTCTTGATATTTCCCCAATGTAATTTCTGTGCGGATATGCAGCAATCCGTGTTCCATACGGTAATACATCTTAGGAAAGTAGGTGATTTTTTCTTTCCTGCTGGTCGCTGGCAAGTCCTTGAAGAATCCGCTGTCCTGTGTGGTTTCCGATTCATACCACCCATTTTCCAGAATCATCTTTGCCAGCTTTTGACGGTGAAAGAGCTGCTTTACACTGTCATTCTGGAATCTGCGGTATAAGAGGGCAGCCGCCCCACAGATAAGAAGTGCCGCAATGACAGAAACTATCATGTAGGGCGTGACCGTCAGATGGACGCTGCCATCTTGCAGGAAATGAACCGATTTCCAGTCCGTTGCTGCGATAGTCTTTAAGTTCAGCAGCAAGATCACCGCAAGGAAAAGCAGGAGCAGCGAACCAGCCGAAAAACGAAAGACCAGCGATTTATCGCTGGCTCTGATACGGTTTCCACGCTTTTGAAATAATAACATATATAAATTTCCTTTCATTTTGCATAAAAAAAGTAGCTAATCAATATAATTAGCTACCGTAGCTTTTTTATAAAAATTTTCCCAATAAAAATCCTAATATAGCACTTAATATACAAAAAAACAAATTCCACAGAAAAGTTTTTGGAAAAGATTTTTTGTCTTGCTTTGTTAATGTGTTTTCTAGTAATTCATTAAATGCTGACACTTGTTCTTTATTCATAGAGGCTACTTGCTGACTTATTTCTGCTTCTTTTTTCATTTGTTCAAAAAGCTTTTTTTGGTTATTCATCTCAAGGAGCGCATTTTCAATAATCAACTTAGATTCTTCTAATTTCTTGCTAACAGTATCAATACTTTCAGTAATTTCTAAACTCTCTTTATTATTAGTTTTTTTATCTAAACCTTTTTTAATGTTTTTTATATCAATATCTAAGAACATAGAAATAATTGATATGCAAAGCTCCATTATTATTGAATTCATTACTTGTACTCCTTAAGATAAATTTATATGCCCATTATATATTTTTCTTATAATCGGGACAAGAATTATTTAGCAAAAAGAAACATATAAGTTATTTTCTGTTCTGCGGATTTCCTGCTGGTTGACTGTCCTTGTTTTTCAAAACAATATCGTCTACCTTGATGTACCGGTCAACATCTGGTCCTTGAAAAGTAGCGGTTGCCACCGTATCAGCCATAGGATTTATGATTTCCACCTCTGGGTTCCACTCGTTTTCCAGAATCATCTTTGCCAGCTTTTGACGGTGAAAGAGCTGCTTTATCCTGCCATACTGGAATCTGCGGTATAAAAGAGCTGCCACCCCACAAATAAGAAGTGACGCAATGACAGAAACTATCATGTAGGGTGTGACTGTCAGATGGACGCTGCCATCTTGCAGAAGAGTTACCGACTTCCAATCAGTCTGAAATACCGTCTTGATATTCAAGAAAAGTATTGTAGCACTAAAGAAGAGTGCCACATGACCAATCAAAAACCGTAGAACCAGCAACTTATCACTAGCTCGAATACGGCGTCCTTTACATTTTTGTAATTTCATAAATCCTCCTTTTTAGGCATAAAAAAGCAGTGAATGATATAGAATTCACTGCCGAAAAATTAATTTTCAAATTCTTTCTCAATTTCTTTGAAAAGTAAACGTTCAATAACTTTTTGTACTTTATATTTAATTGTTCGCGCATTTTCATTTTTAATATTTATTTCTGAACAAACTGAAGCATATATTTGTTCAGCAGTATATAACCCCTCATATTCTTCTTTTCTATCGAATATTTCTTTTTGAACAATAGTATGAATGGTATCAATACTAAAATCATCGAAAGGTATAAATTTGTCAATACGATAATAAATTGGTAATCCTAGATTATTCATTATTTCTTTTTCAGATAAATAATTTGATGTTAAAATTATTAACAAGCCAGAAATATCGGCTTCATATGAGGCATCTTTAAACATAACGTTATCAAAAAGTGTATAAAACGCAGAAAAAAAGTGCATAGGACACTTATCTAATTCGTCAAGAAAAATTAGGTTTGATTCTCGTTCCAATAAATCATACCCTAAAGACCTTCTATTAGGTTTTTCACCGAAAAAATAGTCAGAGTATGTATCATTTTTAAACATTGACAAGTGTTTTTCATAATATTTATTATCATAAAATTTTTCGGCTATTTCACGAACTAATTCAGTTTTACCCAAACTACTATTCCCATATAACATTATTACATATGGTTTTTGACGTTTAGTTTTTGTTAAATACCACATAGATTTACTAATTTCTTTAATGGCATTTTTTTGACCAATGATATTTGTTGAAATATTTTTCATATTTTGAACAAATTCTGATTCATTTTTGTTGATATAATATTCTTCTGGGTCATAGTCAACAACAACGCCTTCTTCATTTTGCAAATTATCCAAAAAATGTTTTAATACAGTAGATGGATTATGAATAAATATTTCTGCATCATCATACGTTAATTCCTCGATTAGAACACCTATCCTATCATGTGCTTGTTCAGTTATACCATGATAGTTATCATTTGGGATTATTAGATTATCTGCATGATTGTCAAAAGATATACCTCTTTGCTTACATTCATCAGCTTCTTTCACTAAATCTAAAAAAGTAGGGATTACAGAATCACCATAATAATTAGAAACCTTTTTATAAAAGTAAGATTTAGAACCTACTATTACATGATACCTCCTATTGTTCATCTCTGTGTCCACCTCCAACAGCGATTGCAGCATAAACTACATCATAAAGTTTTATTATATCAGAGGTATTATTTGTTTGGTCTGATACATCTGTTTGGTCTAATACATCTGTTTGCGAAGCAGATAGCATGAGACTTTCTTCGTTTGGTGGATAAATATCAGCTAATGAAGAAGAAGTTTCAAGGCCTGTAATTAGTGTTTGCATTTTATTGATTTGTTTAATAAAATCAAATTCTTCATGTTTAAATTCACCTACAAATACACAATAAAGATTCATTTTTGTAGTTAATAAATCATTTCTCTTATAATTACTTACAAAAGCTGAATTATTAAATCTTACGTATACATTGTCTTTTATCTTATATGTATCGTAACCCTCATAACTATTCATAACATTATTAAATTCTTTTACATCGACCTCATCAATACCACCTTTTATCATCCTTAAATATCCACCAGCAACCCTAAAAAATGTTGATGAATTTTCTATGTCTTTAATTTGGACATTTTCTTCATGCTTCAATTTAGGTTTTAGACGTTCAAACTCCGAAATTTCTGTTGAAGTTATTGTCGTAGTATTATCATGCTGCTTAACATAACTTGCAGATAATTTACCCGAAAAAAGAAAAGAAATCCTTTTAATTAAAGGGACAGAGAGTTTTAGTTGTGTATCAACTTCTAACTCTCCAGATCCTTTAATGGTAGACATAGTATCGCTTTTTATCATCTTATTTCCTTTATTTAATTCTTGCAATATGTTATTAATTGTTTCTTTATCGAAATAAATAATTTTATTAAATTTTTTCAAGTGTATCACTCCCAATTTAAAAGATATAACAATTATAACATATCCTCAAATTACTACAAATAAGATTTATTTACCTGTTATATTATTAGATACTGACTTTTTCAAAGGTTTGTTTTTTAAAACAATGTCGTCCGCTTTGATGTACCAGTCAACGTCTGCCCCTTGAAAAGTAGCGGTTGCCACCGTATCAGCCACAGGATTGATGATTTCCACCTCTGCGTTGTAGTCAAATTCCTTTAACGGAACAGTGGCAGGAATACTTACCTGTATCATACGTCCCTGCTCCTTACACTTCAAATCGTAGGTGCGTTCCTTGATTTCTTCAGAAACCGTACCGTCCTCATTCTGGATATGTACCTCACGACGCAGAGCCGAGAACTTCAATACGCCGAATGTTTTTTCCTTGTCAATGATGATTCCGTTTGCTAATCTCATAGATTCGATACCTCCTTATGCTTTCACCATGTCGTCTGCTGACAGGATATAATTTGTGAAACCTCTTGTGCCGATTTTGTAACCCTCTGCGGTGATTTTGGGATTGATAAGTTTTACCCTTTCCTCTGATTCAAAGTTCTTCTCACCAGCAGACGCAGGCAACACCACAATAATATCATCTGCTCTTTGCACGTCGGAATAAAGGTTAAAGCTACGGGAAACGACCGCCATGCGTCCGTTGATCCTACGCTGTTCCACCTTATTCTCACCTGCAAATTCTAAATGCCCGAATGTTTTTTCCATGTTAGGGATAACGTGTTTTAATTCCATAATATACCTCTTTTCTTCCTATATTTTATTGATAGTGTCATTCTGCTGTCGGGACAATATCTGTCTGCCTGTGGATTATCAAGGGCAGGCGTTATGCGTTGCACCCTTGACAATCCACATTCAGAAAGATTTGCCATCATCAAGCAGAATTTAACCAGATTGTCAGATATACGCTGACTTTTTTATGATGGGCGGTGAACGGGACGTTGCTTTCATCAGCCGATACCTCCCGTATTAGTCAGCTTTCTTTTTATAAAATCTTTTATAGGCTGCGAAGATAAGACCAGCACTGGAAATTCCAAGCATAGCCAATAGTGCAGCTAAAGGTGTATTGTCACCTGTTTTTGGAGAACTGCCAGCTCTGCTAGGTGTTTCTGACGTATCGGATTCCTCTGGTGTGACAGGGGATTCTAGTTGTTCCTTGACGGTCACGGTTTGTCCCTCGTCGTTAATGTCCTTATGTTCCACTACCTTGATAGGCTCGTCTGGATTAGAAAGGTCGTATAATTCCTCAAAAGCGACAAGCTCCTTGCCTGCAAGCTCGCTGGCATTAAAAGTAAATTCAATCTGAACCTCCATCTTGCTGTCTGTCGCTGTGAATGTAAAGTCATTTTCCACAGGCTTTCCATCAATCAGTAGCTGTGCATTTTCAGATTTTATCATCTGCCAGCCTTTAAGCTGGTACTTTGTACCTTTTTTCAGACCATCTAAGGTAACGGTATCAACGATAGTCACGTTCTTACCAGCGACGATTGATTTTTCACCTGTTGCCTTATCAGCAGCAGTTGTATGGATAGTGATTTCTGGTTCGTATTCATCTGTCAGCGTACCTAAGTCAATTACGGTCTTATTTCTTGAAACCACCACATCAAAAGCAGGAATCAGTGTCATTCCCTTATTGGAATCACAGCGCAATTCCTCAATCGTATAGGTATCGTAAGGCAAAGCACCTTTGCTGTCGTCTGGTGCGGAAGTGCCGAACCAGATACCGTCCTCGCTGGTCTTGCCCTCATTGGTATTCTGTGTATGGGAAACCCAGTCAGCAGAAGTTGAGAACTGACCGTTTGCGTCCGTCACGATAACATGACTTTCACCAGTCGTCTTGCTTGTGATCCTAAACGGAACATTTGCAAGACGCTTGTGTGTGCCAGCAGCAATTTTCACGCCCTCAATGTCGCCACGCTTAATCTGGTTGTAAATGGAATGTTCTTCATCTGTTAAATCAACGATTTTCCCATTTTCTGTGATTTCAAATTCAACCGCTTTTGCACCGTCTGTCAAATATCCCTTTGGTGCGCTGGTTTCTTCTAAACGGTATTTTCCAAAAGGTAGGGTATCTGTATCAGTCGCAGCAATACCATCAATCCCTGTATGGATTGTTTTTACGGTTTCGTTTTTCCTATACAGCTTGCCATCAACCAAGACAGCATTATCATTTAAGGAAATGATTGCAAAGGCAGTATCTTTTAAAGTTGCTCCGCCCTGTGCTTTGGTATCTTTAGTTTCAAAGTCACGTTTCTGGATTTTGACACCGCCACGGATAACCTTGTCAGATACAGAATACTGGTTGCTGCCGCTTAATACTGCAAGCTCGCCATCTTCTGTAATCTGTGCCACATATAAGCCTTTTATCTGTTCTGAACTTCCAGCAGCCTGCATATATGCGCCCTCCAATAAGTAACCGTTTGGAGCAGACTTTTCTTCTACCGTGATAGTTCCCAGCGGCAGGCAGACTGTACCGTTTTGTGTATAGAAACTATCGCCAGATATTTTATAGGAATCAGCTAAACGGGTGATATAGTGGATTTCATTGTCGCTGCCTTTTTCCGCTTTGGTCTTTGTCGTCCATGTGCGTGTCGGCTCTGCTGGAAGATTATCTTTTGTATAATATCCGTCGTAATACTTCCAGACAAACTCTGCACCCTCCAAACTCGCATTACCCTGTGGGTCTGCTTTGGAAGTTTCCATATCAATCTTGAAAAGCTCAATCAAGGTATCTGTGACTTTAGGTGTATCGCTCACTTTCAAGGTAGCTGTTTCACCAGCTTTGACCGTAAGAGTATACACGTTCTTATCTAACTGGAATCCTTTGGGAGCTTTGGTTTCTTTCACATAGTATGTCGCAGCTTTTAGTTCCACAGTTTCAGTACTGCCACTGTTATCTGTCGTAAGTGTGGCAAGCTGTTCTTTGCAGCTTTTATCAGCGTAGACACCATAAGTCGCAACAGCGATTGAATAACAGTCGTTAGATTCTGTAATCCCCGTATTACTGGAAGACTTCTGAATCTTGCCATTTCCCACAGCCAGTTTTGCATAGAACTGTCCTATGTCCTGTCCCTCGCCAGAGTAGATATAACCATAACAGTCATAGCGTCCTTTGTTTTCTTTGACAAAGGTTTTTGCACCTGCGAACACTTCATCTTGTACCACTTTGGGAATTTCATCATAGGCAGCTCGCACGTTATCGCAGCCCCAGCCTAAATGAACGCTCAATCTCTGCCAGACCACTAACTGTCTTAACAGGTAGGCATGCTGACTGCTTATCCCTTTATGACTGTCCGTGTACTGCTTGACGTATTCAATGGATAAGGCAACATCAGCTATCTGGTCGGCACTCATGCGTGTGCTTGCGTCAGCTCTAGTCTTATAGCCATTTTTGAAATTCGTGTTTATATCTATGCAGTAAGCGTCCTCGCCCTCGACGGTCATATGCCCCTCGTTGAATGTTGAGCCGATAGAACCATCATTCATTACCTTTTCAACGATTCCAACACGTTCCGCAGATTCCGTCCAATATTGCGTCTGTGCTGCATGAACCGCAGTAGTGGGTAATGCAGTAAAGACGGTTGCTAGGGCAAGGACACCCGTAAGCAATCGTTTCATAATCTTTATCATAATTTTTTGATTCTCCTTTCTTTTGAAATATAAAAAGGACGCTCATTTCTGAACGTCCAAAGGGTACGAGTATCTTGATTTCTAGTGACAAATGATTTATATTTAAAAAAGTAAAAATTGCAAAAAACTAAGCGCATTTGCTAACAGCTTGCTAACACTCTACGGTGTATGGCAGTACACCTACGGGTATCAGCGTCTAGCAATAACAAAGGCTTTGTCTTTATTTTTTGCCATTAAGCGCCCCATAAAGGATAATCGAACCACCAGCTACCAAAGTTCACAGGGAACTCCTAAGCTGTAGGGCGGGGATTCAATTTCCTCCGTCGGCGCCATTATGTCGATAAAATGGGCGTTTTTTGGATTTTCAGCAATTCAAAAGGCGTCCATTTTTTTGATACAATTTATTAATTCGTGAAATTTGAATTATTGTTCACTAAAATCGTGGTGCCAACTCTCGAAGAGGTTCTGCTCACATTTTTGGGCTATTTGCTCACATGATTTTTTTTGATGTAGAACAGTTCCCAAATGTGAGCAACAAAAAAGGACTATAAAAGTCCTTAACTTTTCAATACTTCCTTCAATTGATTTAATAATTCTGGGTTCTTTGCGAGTTCACTCACTAGGGTATCAATATCTATTTTACTTTTAGTTTCTTTTTCTTCATATTCATCTATTGAAGAATAGAAACTGTCATTAAACTTCTGTGCATTTACTTTTCTATCTTCATCTTGTATATGACTGTATACATCAGTAATCATATCTGATTGAGAATGACCAGTATCTCCTTGCGTTGCTTTAATGTCTCCATGATTTAATTTTAATTTATAAGTTGTGCTTGAATGTCGAAGTGAGTGAAATACAACGTAAGGTAGTCCAGCAGCTTCTGCTAAGTTTTTAAATCCTTTTCTAATAACTGATTGAGAACAAAACTTACCATCCTCTAAACAAACTACCAAATCATAATCTCGATATTCACTACCAAAGTATTCTTTATATTCTTCTTGTTCCTGTTTCCATTGCTTTAATATATAAGCAAGTGTTTTAGGCAACCAAATACGACGAATACTACTTTCCGTCTTAGGTTTCTTTAAAATAGTTTTAGTTTTACGGTTAGCTTTATCAATGGAATAAGGAAATTCGAATATAACATCTTTATTTTCAAGTACTTCTAATGAAGTAACGTGTGCTTCCACTAATTCTTGTTTAATATCTATATAAGCATTGTCATCATCTATATTTTTATCCGTTATATTAACATTGCTCCATTGCAATCCTAATACCTCCCCAATTCTAAGTGAACAAGCAAAAGATAATTCATAACTTATACCAGCAACATCATAACCATTGATTAGAGCATATCCCCTATAAGCTCTCCCCTTTCGATAGAGTAGGGGAATCTCATAAATATGTTCTCCTCTAAGATGAATCCAAGCTAATTTATTATCCATTTTGTTTCCTCCTTCTGAAGGGAACACCAAAAACAGGTGATGGAATTATCTCCCTTCACCTGTTTTCCTAGAAATCTTGAATATTTAAGGTCTAAAATTTAAATTTTTTTATTTTTACTTTTATCTTCCCTTTAGCAATATCAATACTGCTCTTTATTGAAGCAATAGAACATCCATCCATAGTTGCTATTTGTGAGTAGGTCATACTATCAAAGTAATATCTTACTAGTCTAGATCTTTGCAAGGTATCTAAAGATTCAATAGCCTCATATAACGCTTGATATACTTCATTAGTATATAATTCATCAAGAGTAGTGGGTGGTTCTTCTAATAATCTTTGATGTAAGCTATATTCAGTAAGTTCACTTTGTTCAATATAATTATTCACAAAATTTTGGTACCTACGATCCATTGATTTAAAACTAAAGAAACTCTTATAAGTCTTATAATCAACTTCTCTATAGATAGGAAAATTCTTATCTTTATGAACAATGAAATAATTCTTTTGACCAGATTCATTAATACTTACTCTATGTGTACCAAAGAATTCTAAAAACAAATCTTCAGTAACTTCTATTATTTGTGTTTGTCTTAATCCATCAATATATTTAATGTAAAATCTATAATTACCATTAGCTTCCTTAACTACTGGTTCGTAATTACTTTTTTCTATGTAAAACATCGTCTCATCCTTTCTTAATCGTTTATTGATTAAGAAAGTGGTGGACCACGAATATTTACTTTTATGCTTGTCATATTCTCCCCAAAATATGGCAACAATCGTGAAGCTAATAACCCTATTTTGGGTATAAAAAAACTCCACGATAAAAAATCGTAGAGTTAAACCAATTTGTAATAATAAGTAATACTTAATGTTACGGTGGTAGTGTATTTATCATTAACAGAATAATGATGTGTTAACCGGTAAATGCTACGTTTAATGCCATCGCACGATATAAGATATTCAAATATACCGATTTAATCGTTATACTTGTTTAATCATTATATCACTAACAGTAACTATTATCATTTAATATACTCTTTTTTATTTGAAGTTCAAAGGAATGAGACGTAAAAAAACACTAGGCTATCTATTAACCTAGTGTGCTTTTAGTAATGAAATATTTTTCATTTAATATTTGATTGTCTTTCATACGAAGAACAGTACTATCTTCCCCAATAAAGTCTTCATCATACTTATATAAATATAATCTATGCATTGCTTTTATTACTAAATGAAATTGTTTATCTTGTTCATTTAATTCTTCATAATAATCAATTGTTACATCTTTTAATGGAACTACATATTCCAATTGAAAGAATTCACTTTTTTCCATAAAGGTATCAATAATAAGATCATCATCTACACCTAATAAATATATGAATTCAAGTATATCAGGTCCTTTGCAATATAAATCATAATCTCTAACTTTTTTGATATCGTTTTTTACTGCATAACCGCAAAATTCCAAATCATAATATAGTTTAATTTTTTCAACAAATTTTTGGTAACTAAAGCTTGCTTTTTCATCTATTGATATTTCTATATTATTAACAAATATTCTAATTTGCTTATCTTCATATTTAAAGGATATACCATATTCTTTTAGAAAAGAAGACAAGGAAGTCTTCTTAGTTAACATATCTATTAAGCCATAGCCATTATTATCTCCATTATCAATTCTTCTAGATAAGTGAATAAGCATGACTTCATCTAAAACTGTATGCATATGTTCTTTAACAAATGCGTACAAATAATCATATTGATCATCTAATACTAATACTTGATGTCCAAATTCAAATTTTTGATAACACTCTTCTAATATAGAATAAAGTTTATCTTTATCAATGTTCAACAATTTTAGTACTGATAATTCCAATGATTCTTTTGTACTTGTGTCAATGTACATCTATATCACCTCCGTTTTATTATTACTTGTATACATTTCTATTTCTTTGTCAAATTCAAATTCAAATGCTAATTCCTAATCTTTTAAATCATTTGAAAAGCCTATTTCTACTGATAATTATTTCGTAATTGTGAGTATTAATTTCTTTCTAGGGTAAGGTATAGAAGGGCATTTTATAATTGTTACCTTCAATCGTTATCTTTACTATATAAAAATAGCATCTATATTAGTAATCAGTCTATACTATGATACTATTTGATGAACTCGCTAGAAAATATAGTAACTAGAACCTATTATTACATCTATAATAACTTATTAGATGTTGTATTTTAATTCATTATTTAATGAGTTCGAATACTTTGATATGACATTGTATTCCTCATTAATTTATCTCTAAATATTTAAACGATAATATTTAAATTCAATATTTTTTAAGTATATATTTGAAATATTGCTTATTAAATATTATAAAAATTACTATGGACAATAGCATATTAACAAAATGTAAAATTCTAATATCTAACAGTGATAAAATCATCGAAACTAGCATAAAAGGAGATATTATAATTAATTTCTTTGAAACTAGATTAATTCCAAATCGTTTATATAAATCAACCATTCTAAATCCAGATAAAAATATGTAAGATATCATTGTTGAAAAAATTGCCGCATACAAACCAATACTCTTCACAAAAATAATATTTATTAATATATTAATTAGTGCACTTAGAACTGACGATTTACCTACATTTTTTGTGTCTTTTTCTCCCACATATATTCCACCTAAAAATAATCCTATTGATGAAATAAATAAACAGATGTAAAGTAACGGCATTAATGGTAACGCATCTATATATTTTATATTAACCAAAAATAAGAAAATAATTTTATTAAAAGCAATAAGGAGAATAACAATAGTAGCTAAAAAAACAAATAACTTATTAAATATAAAATTATAATATTTTTTTGTATTTAGTGTTTCATCATCTTTAGTAATTGAAGCATTTTCTGCCCATGCTAAGTTAAAAGTATTAAAGAACACATTGTATATTGATGGTATTTTATTGGCCACTGAATATACAGCATTATAAGTTGGACCTAAAAAATAAGTAATAATTAATCTATCTGAGACATTTACAATCCACCAAGAAACCTGATTAGGTACCATTGGTGCAGAATATCTCAGCAATTGCTTAATCATAGTTCTATCTTTATATGTTAATGAATAATAATTCAAGATTTCCATCTTGTTTATCATAAGTAATATTCCAAGAATATTTGAAATCATAATAGATATGATAATACTAAATATTCCACCATTATAAAACAGAATAGAAACTACTATTAGAACTGACGAAATTATACTCATTAAAACATTTGTAAAAGAGTATACCTTATTACCTCCCAATCCTCTAGTTATTTGAGATAATATTTCAACAACAAATTGAGTTGAATAAAATAAAATTATTGTAAAGTATAACTTATTTAAAGGAAATAATACCACACTTATTAATAATAATCCTAAGAGAACACAAATTAAAAAGATAAGTGTATTTGTAATTATCTTACATTTTTCTTTCTCATTACTTTCTGAAATTAAAAACCTAAAACTTCCTTGCTGAATTTGAAGTGTAATTAAAGGTAATATAAAACTCATAAGCGTAATTATTAGATCATAAATTCCATAATCATTTTTTGATAAGTATGTGGTATAAATTGGTAAAAGGATAAATGTTGATAGCTTAGGTAACACAGTGCCTATTGATAGTATTAAAGTCGAATTAATTAATTTTTTTGCATTATTCGTACTAATCCCTCTTCTCTGTTAAATGATTTACGATATTAGGTAATTCGTTACATTTTGAAATATATTCATTTAAGTTTTTAGAATATATATCCTTAATAACTTTCTCATTATCTTCCATATATCTAAATGATTCTAATAATTCATTAGCATTTTTTAAATTTTTTGAATTTAAAACTAAATTTTTTGGTAATCCCAAATCTTTTGCTATACCAACTGATTTAATAGAATATCCTAGTGCTAAAGCCGGAACACATGTAGAATATGCAGATATAATTGAATGTGTTCTTGCACCAATAAAAAAACGGCAATTAGATATTATATATCTAATTTGGCAATATGAAAAATCATTTGAAATTGTTTTAATTCTATCACATGAATATTCTTCAATAATTTTATTCGTAAGAACTCTATCATCTTGCCCATCCCAGTACACATGTGGAATAAACAAAATGTTATAATTTGTTTCTTTTAGAATGTATTCCACAAGTCTTTTTACATTTTGATAAAATAAAGTATTACTTTCAAATCCTTGATTGACCATATTACTAATGTTAATTCCTACAATGTCGTGGGTATTATTGAATCTTTTAAAATTACATTTTTCAGGTTTTAACACAAAAGCTGGATCTGGAACTAAAAAGACATTATTGCTAATTCCCAAATCAATTAAATTATTATAAGTAATTGTTTCTCTTGCAACAATTGCATTATATCTCTTCAAATCTTCACTTCGATTTCTATCAACTAGGTTTTTGTCTACAGAGCAACCCCACAAGACAGTTATAATTCCTTTATTTGACAAAAATTCATTTATATAAGATACCCAATTTGTATCCTGATAACAATACAAATCGCCACCCGTTGAAAAAACTATACTGTCATTGTTAATCTTCTTTAATTCTTTTAGATACATGTATTTTGACATAGCATTTTTATCAATGCCAAGTTTGCTAATTATTCTTGGAAAAACACTAGATAAAGGTTTTAAGCCTTTTACTTTTTTTAAATAAATCATTTTTCCTAATTTATCAACAGAACATTTAATATCTTCATTTTTGTCTGATGAAAATATTGTTACGTTTTCCTGTTCTAATTGCAAGATTTCAATTGTTGATCTTGTTATTGCCTCGCATCCACGATTTCCACTATTTAAATGTAATGGTAAAATTAATTTCATATTATCTACATCCTTTTTTATTTTTTAAACTTTCATATTTAATCATTAACCTATCAATTATTGAAAAATTTGTACTCTTATTTAATTCATCAATATAATTCTCTATATTACAC
>PPYF01171874.1_pt1 | contig 27971 bp, 32 predicted proteins | sample 1559871 | NCBI WGS metagenome assembly PPYF01 (sample SAMN08240021, study PRJNA423297) | Human gut metagenome, whole genome shotgun sequencing project.
AAGCAGCGCCTCATTCGAAGAAGCTTTTAAGTTTGTGGGATAAGTTTGTGCAAAATTCGATATTTGCTCATTTATAGTTTATAAAATATTTTTAATGAGAACAGATTTAAGTATGACAAGGTGTGAAAACTGAACTTGTTCAGATAGCAGAAGATAGAGGATGTTTATTAAAATATGAGTTGAAATTACTTTTTTGCTCAGAGAGGAGTCTTGCATGGTTATACCGAAAGACGGAGAAAGGCTTTCAAAGATTGATACATATTTGAATTGCGCAGAGGTTTTTGCGTATAGAAGTACATGTATCAAAAGAAAGTATGGTGCGGTTATTGTAAAGGACGATGTAGTTATTTCCACTGGCTATAACGGTGCTCCCAGAGGGTTTGATAATTGTTGTGATTTGGGGAAATGCCCACGAATTGAAAGGGATATGCATCAAGGGGAAGGCTATGGAATATGTCGAGCCATTCATGCTGAGGCAAATGCTTTGCTAAATTGTTCCAGACAGCAAACGATAGGAGCGGATTTGTATTTGACTGGTGTAAATCCGAAGGATAATTCTATTCACAGAGCAAAGCCGTGTCCATTATGTGCCAGAATGATCATTCAAGCGGGTATAAAAAATGTATATTTGAGATTAGGGGAAGGACCGGATCATTATGTGATTGTTCCGGCTAACGAGTTGGAATGGGTTCAAAAAATAGATTAAAATGAAGATTTCTGTATTTATTTTCGGGAGTAGTATTCATTTGTGAGGAGGTGCAGTATATGACAAATTTGGATATGCAAAATTTGAATAGGGAAACAATGAAATATCTCAAAAAAAATATAACAGTTGGAATGTCTTTGCCAGAAATAAGGAATATTTGTGAAAAGTTTATGCTTGAAAATGGCGCGGATTCATTTTGGTATTGGAATGTGGGGGCATTTGTTTTTTCTGGTGACGAAACTACTGTTTCTGTATCTGGGAGAACTTATCAGACGTCTGAACGAATTATAGGCAATAATGACATTATAACTGTTGATTTGAGTCCCCAGAATAATAATGTATGGGGAGACTATGCAAGAACGATCATTATTGAAAATGGTAAAGTTATCGAAAATACAGAAGATATACATAACAATGAATGGAAACAAGGGGTACAAATGGAACAGTACCTGCATAAATTGCTAATTGAAAATGTAACTGTTAATATGACTTTTGAGGAATTGTTTTATTATATAAACGATATTATTTCTGAACATGGTTTCATTAATTTAGATTTTGCAGGTAATCTGGGGCATTCTATTGTAGAAAACAAAGACGATAGAATATATATAGAAAAGGGAAATAAAGCAAAATTATCTGAGGTAAAAATGTTTACATTTGAACCACATATAAGTACCCCTGATTCTAAATATGGATATAAAAGAGAAGATATATATTACTTCAAAAAAGGAAAATTGGTAAAACTATAACTTTACAATTTACTGTTTGATAACAAATACGTGATAATAGATTGAAAACACATAAAACCAAATAGAAGGATTTGTCAAGTTAAGTGTGTAAGTTTTTTGGTGGTCGAGTAAATCGACCACCATTTTGCGTTAAAAGTCAACAGAAAAGAACAGCGATTTTTTTGAGTGTTTAGTTGGGCTGTTCCAGTTTTTGCAGAAGTTCGAGCAGGAGATTGAAGTCGATCGGTTTTGAAATATGACCGTTCATTCCGGCATCGGTAGTCTGCGCGATATCTTCCGCAAAGGCGTTGGCCGTGACCGCGATCACAGGAATGGTCTGCGCGTCCGGTCTGTCTGCGGCGCGGATCTCGCGGCAGGCGGTACAGCCGTCCATCTCAGGCATCTGCATATCCATCAGGATAAAGTCGTAAAATCCTGGAGCGGAAGATAGGAATGTTTCCACGGCTTCGCGGCCGTTCCACGCCGATGTTACTTTGGCTCCCAGCATGGTAAGGAATTCCACTGCGATTTCCATGTTGATTTCATTGTCTTCCGCCAGGAGAATCTTTTTGCCTTGGAGATCATAGGGCTGGACATCGTTTTTCTCGTTCTTTACCTCTTTGGATTCAACGATATGGAGCGGAAGGGTGATGGTGAAGGTGCTTCCTTTGCCAAGCGTACTCTGAACGGTGAGCTCACCGTTCATCTGCTGTACCAGGTTTTTGACGATAGGCATTCCAAGTCCGGTTCCGGTTACTTTTGTCGGCGAGAAACGTGTCTCCCGTGCAAATGGTTCAAAAATTTTCTCGAGGAATTCCTTGGACATACCAATTCCTGTATCCTTAACCATAAGCTGATACCGGCTCTTGGCATCCTGGTGTTCAATCTGCCGCAGGCCTACGGTGATCGTTGCTCCAGCCTTGCTGTATTTCAGCGCATTGGAGATCAGATTGTTGATGATCTGGTTCAGCCGGAAAGAGTCACAGAGAACGTTTGTATCCCGGATATCTGTGTGGAACTGAAGTTTTTTGTGCTCCTGCAGTGCCTGATCAGCGAAAAGATTCAGGCAGTCTCTGACACATTGTTCCAGATTCATCGGTTTGTAATCCAAAGAACCGGCGGCGCCTTCTTCCAGTTTGGACATATCCAGGATATCGTTGATCAGAGCCAGAAGCTGCTGGCCGGACTGCTCGATTTTCTCTATATAGTCCCGCACTTTTTCCGGATCCCTGTAATTCTGTTGGGCGAGACGGGCAAGCCCGATCACAGCGTTGAGAGGCGTGCGCATATCGTGGGAGATGTTGCTGAAAAACATGGTTTTGTTCCGCGCTGTCTGCTGCGCCGCTTCCAGAGAAGTTTCCAGAAGAAGCCTCTGCTGGATCTGGTGATTTTTCTCTTCTTCAATCTCACGGAAGCAGAGCAGTACTTCATTGCTGCCAGGTGCTTTGTTGAAGATCAGCCGGATATTCACCCATTTATAGACGTCGCCGAATCTCCGCTGATAATCTCCGCCGAAATCATACACGCCGTTTTTGACCAGGTGCTTGATGTTTTCGATGCTGAAACTTTCTTCAAATTCCTCATAGATTTTTCGGTCCACCAGTTCACGGACGGTGCGGATCAGGAGGCGATAGCTGCCGCTTTTTCCCAGAGTTTCCCGGACATCCTCTGACCCTTTGATTGTTTCATAAGTTTCCGCTTCAAAATCAATCCGATAGATGGCGTAGTAGGAATCGCCAAGGATCTGGATGATATCTGCAGTACGCTGCTGTTTTCTGTCATTGATATGGACCCGGATCACGATGGCGGTGACCGCCAGAAACAGTGCGGCACAGATAGCGACCAGGATGAGCATAAGTCTGTCGATCTCTGCTTTCAGGATCTGGTTGACCGGGATCGTGATCACGGAGAGCCAGCCATTGTCCATCCGATCATAATAAACACCTCTGTTTGCTCCGTTCAGGTCACGGATCGTTGCGTCATGGGCGGAGAGAGCGCCGTCCTGGATTCCGCTCAGCAGCCGGTCGGTATACGACTGGGCCTCCGGATCGGAGATGTCCAGCTGGCTGGCGCTGTACATGAGCTGGCCGCTTCTGTCGTACAGAAAATAGGAAAAGTCTTCCGGCATGGCGGTATTGTTTTTGTGGATGTGCAGATTTTCCACAAAGATATCAAAAGCCAGGACGTTTTCGGAATCAGGGAGCTGCCGTGCCAGGGTAATGACCTGTTTTCCGGTAATGACATCCTGATAGGAATCTGTAAAAATGATTTCGCCGTCTGCGTCCAATGCCTTTTGATACCATTCGGTATCAATGTAATCGTAGGAAGCGTCTCCGGTCCAGGAAGTTGCACCGATGATGCTTCCATCCACAACTGCGTAGGGATCGATCAGATCGGAATGAAGAGTTTCTTCCAGATGACGGAAATAACTGGCAAGCCATTGCTGAAGCTCTTCTGCGGTGGCTCCGGAGGCAATCTGTTCCTCAAAGTATCCGCAGCCCAGATTCATCAGCAGCTTGTACATGGACATACGGCTTTCCTCCTCGGCGGCGTAACTCTGTGCCAGATAGGTTCCCAGTTCCTGGGAATTCTGCATCAGCTTGTCCCGCACGAGAAAAATGCCCCAGAGGATCAGGACAGAAAAAGTGATCAGTATCGCGATGTTCAACTGGATCGCAAGATTTATTTTTGTCTGCTTTTTTTGGTCGGTTTTCATGGTTTGGCGCTCCTGTATAGAAATAAAGCGGACACATGGTCTGTATCCGCTTTGCTCCGTTTTGTTCGTTTCGTCCGCAGAAAGTGCTGCAGATTATTCTTTTCCGTTCCAGCAGTAGGTGCAGAGCTTGCACGGGGAAATGCCGATGGAGGAAATCATATCGTCCAGACGGTGATAGCGCAGAGAAGTGAATTTCAGTTCTTTGCCGATATCGTCAAGCATCTCCTTGTAGTTGCCGGAATCCGGGTTGCTGTAGTCCTCAAGGATCTTGTCGGAGATTTCTCCTTCACGTTTCTGGATTACCCTGCGTGTGATCAGATCCATCTCGGATTTGGAACGGGAGAAGTTCAGGTACTTGCATCCGTACATCAACGGCGGACATGCCGGACGGATGTGAACTTCTTTCGCGCCGCTGTCATAGAGAAATTCCGTGGTTTCCCGCAGCTGGGTTCCGCGTACGATGGAATCGTCGATGAGAAGCAGGCTCTTGTCCTGAATCAGTTCATGAACCGGGAGCAGTTTCATGCGGGCAATGAGGTTTCTCTGGCTCTGGTTGGTCGGCATAAAGGAACGCGGCCAGGTTGGTGTGTATTTGATAAACGGACGGGCAAATGGGATACCGGAACGGTTGGCATAACCCACTGCGTGTGCAATGCCGGAATCCGGAACGCCTGCCACAAGATCCGGATGCGCGTCATCACGCTGTGCCAGAATGTCGCCGCATTTATAACGCATCTGCTCGACGTTCACACCCTCGTAGGTAGCGGTCGGATAGCCGTAGTATACCCAGAGGAAAGAACAGATTTTCATTTTGTCGCCGGGCTGCTGAAGGACTTCAACACCTTCCGGAGTCAGATATACGATCTCTGCCGGTCCCAGTTCCCTGTAGGTATGGTAACCCAGGTTGACGAAGGCAAAGCTCTCAAAAGAAGCGCAGAAAGAGCCTTCTTTCTGTCCGATGACCAGAGGGGTTCTGCCAAGACGGTCGCGGGCCGCATAGATTCCCTGAGGTGTCATGATCAGAAGGGTCATGGAGCCGTCGATCATCTGCTGTACGTACTGGATTCCTTCAAGAATGGAAGATTTCTGGTTGATCAGAGAGGCAACCATTTCGGTCGGATTGATATTGCCTCCGCTCATTTCCAGAAAGTGGGTACATCCGTTTTTGTAGGAGATGTCCACAAGCTCTTCCATGTTATTGATTTTACCCACCGTTGTGATGGCAAAACTGCCCAGATGTGACTGTACAAGAAGCGGCTGGGGTTCATTGTCTGAAATACATCCGATGCCGAGGTTGCCCTTCAGCTCGTCCAGATCCCGGTCAAACTTGGTACGAAACGGGGAATTTTCGATGTTATGGATTGAACGGTTGAATCCGTCTTCGCCATAAACAGCCATACCGCCCCTGCGGGTACCAAGGTGTGAGTGATAGTCAACACCGAAAAATAAGTCCATTGTGCATGTGTCTTTAGAAGCAACGCCAAATATTCCACCCATTTTTAGTCTCCTTACCGTTTAAAATTTATCAGTGTACATGGGAATTATATACTGAATCGGAACCAGAAGTAAAGAGGAAAGTAAAAAAACGGCAGATGGAGGCGGTGGTTTCTTTTTTTGAATTGTTTCGAAAATTCCATTGGATCGTAAGAAAAGGATTTTGTGAATATTGTCAAATATTTAACATTATTTGATGGGGTTTATTAGATATTTTGACAATTATTTTCTTCGGTTGACATAGAATTTGTGGTATGATATATTAAATATATACAATTTTTACAGTTGTTTCTGTAAGCTGCTTCGTATTTTTTACTGCATAGTTTCATCGTAGCCGGCACGATGTTTTTGTGTGGGAGGATTGCAGAAAAAATTGTTGTTTCCCGATATCTTTTAGTGAAAAACCGTAGTATTTCTGTCTGACGTTTCCCAAAATTGCCGGGCAAGGATATTGTGAATGCGGCGTCACGATCGTTTTCAACAGATCTCAAGGTAGAGGGAAGGCAGTGCTGACTTGAAGGCGGCAAAACTGCCAGAGCTGTGTTTGATGGCAGTTTTCTGCATTTTCGCACTGCAGGAATGAATTTTCAAACGGGCTTGAAAATTTATCAAGTTTAAGGAGGAATGTAACTAATGTCAAAAAGTACTACAAATGTGCACATTAAACCATTAAAATGGTACAATATTTTCGGCTACGGCTGCGGTGACGCAGGCGGATGTATTACCGTAGGTCTGATCTGGTCCTATATGACCCGCTACCTGCAGGTACACCTGGCAGTAAATCCTGCGATCCTGGCAACCATACTTCTGATCTGGAACGTCTGGGATGCCATAAACGACCCGCTGATGGGCGCCATCATGGACATTGTGTTCGCACGCTCCAAACACGGAAAAGACAAGTTCCGTCCCTGGATCCTTGCCTCCATCCCCGTGCTGCTCTTCGGAACCATCGGCTTCTTCCTCGTTCCGGCTCACCTGGGCGGCGGCTGGGCAATGGTTATCGCCCTGTTCTGTCTGAAGATCGTCAGCGAGGCAGGTTACACCATGATGAACATCGCCATGGGAAGTTTGCTGGGCGCTATGTCCACCAATGACACCGAGCGTGCTACCCTTTCTTCCGCACGTGGAATGGGATCCACTCTGGGCAACGCGGTTACCGGCGTCATCGTTCCTCAGCTGATTGCCCGTTTCGGCGACAATGCACAGGGTTACGGCTACACCGCACTGGTTGTTGTTCCTCTGGGCGTTATCATCGTCTTCACACATTACATGCTGACGGTAGAGCGCAATATCAGCGCACAGCAGCAGACACAGCAGGATAATAAACAGTCAAAGCTGAACATCAAAGATATCTGGGGTATCTTCGCCAAAAACCGTGCGTTCCTTGCTCTGGTTATCCACTCTCTCGCCGTCAACGGCGTTCAGGCTCTTGGTACCGGTATGGCAAGTTATATGTACGCGGACGTTCTGGGAGATGTCGGACTGTAGAGCAGCGCATCCATGCTCAGCACCTGTATCCAGGTGGGAATCCTGATCCTTGCCCCGATCCTTACCAGAAAATGGCATATGGTTTCCATCATCCGTGTCTGCCTTGTCGGAGGTATTGCCGTAGATGCCGGTTTGCTGGCGTATATGTTCATGGTAGGCTGGGCGCCAAATCCATGGATCTATGTCATTGTTTATTCCATCGGCGCCGGTCTGGTTGTTATGTCCGTACAGATGCAGTGGGGTCTGGTTGCTGAAGCAATCGACTACAACGAGTACAAAACAGGCAAACGTTCCGAAGGTACGATCTATGGTTTCTTCAGTCTGTCTCGCCGTGCAGGCAGCACAATCGCCGGTTCTATCACCGTACTTCTGATCGCTGCTATCGGCTATAATCCGGAACTCACCGCTCAGGGCGTGAGCCAGTCTGCTACTACCATCACTGGTATCGCAGCATGCAACGTAGCGTTCCCGCTGGTAGGCGCTCTGCTGAGCTTCTGCTGCTTCACCTTCATCTGGAACCTGAAAGGTGATCTGCGCAACAAGATTCAGGCTTGGAAAGAAGGCAACGGTCCTTCCGAATATGAATTGAATCAGAACAAATAAACTTTAGTCAAATGTTTGAAATTATTGCGTAATAAAATCCGCCGTGCTCATGAAATTCCCATGAGCGCGGCGGATTTTTCTTTCTGAATATGAAACCCCCGGATTTTGCTTGAAGTTCTCCTGTAAAATGTTTATAATATGGAAGATTACATGTTTGTGAAAATGCAAAGCAGAAAAAGCGAAAGGAACAATATGAGAAAATCAGCATTAAGTGATGAAATATTATTGAGTATTGAAAAGCCTGCCCGTTATATCGGAAATGAGGTCAACAGTGTCATGAAGGATCCGGAGCAGGTGGATATTCGTTTTGCCATGTGCTTCCCGGACGTCTATGAGATCGGAATGTCCCATCTGGGCATTCAGATTCTTTACCACATGTTCAACGAGCGTCCGGATGTGTGGTGCGAGCGGGTGTATTCTCCGTGGCCGGATCTGGATGCCCGGATGAGAAAGGACAACATTCCTCTGTTTGCACTGGAATCCCAGGATCCGATCCGCGCTTTTGATTTCCTGGGGATTACGATCCAGTTTGAGATGTGCTATACCAATATCCTGCAGGTTCTGGAACTATCCGGAATTCCGCTGGAGGCATCAGAACGTACGGAGGAAGATCCGATCGTCATCGGAGGCGGTCCCTGTGTCTATAACCCGGAACCGATTGCCGAGTTTTTTGACATTTTCTATATCGGAGAAGGCGAGACGGCCTATGACCAGCTGTTTGATGTTTATAAGAAAAATAAGGCGGAGGGAAAGAGCCGCAGGGAATTTCTGGAAGCGGCATGCCAGATTCCTGGAATTTATGTGCCCATGTTTTATGACGCGGAGTATCAGGAAGATGGAACGCTCCATTCCTTTACACGCAATTATGAGAAGGCGCCGGAAGTCATTGAAAAGCAGGTGCTGATGGATGTGACCCACGCGCCGTATCCAAAGGCTCCGGTGGTGCCGTTTATCAAGGCGACCCAGGACCGTGTGGTTCTGGAAATCCAGAGGGGCTGTATCCGCGGCTGTCGTTTCTGCCAGGCGGGAATGATCTACCGGCCGACCAGGGAAAGAGATGTGGAAGAACTGAAAAAATGGGCGGATACCATGCTGAAGACGACAGGTTATGAGGAGATTTCCCTCAGTTCTCTCAGTTCCAGCGATTACAGCAAACTTCCGGAACTGATCAATTACCTGATGGAAATCTGTCCGGAACGCGGGGTCAATATTTCTCTGCCGTCTCTGCGCATCGATGCGTTCTCCCTGGATGTGATGAAGAAGGTGCAGGATATCAAAAAGAGCAGCCTGACTTTTGCGCCGGAAGCGGGAAGCCAGCGGATGCGCAACGTGATCAACAAAGGCCTGACGGAGGAAGATATCCTGGAAGGCGCGGGAAAGGCTTTTGAGGGCGGATGGAACAAAGTAAAACTTTATTTCATGCTTGGGCTGCCTACGGAGACAGAGGAAGACATCAAGGGGATTGCCCATCTGAGTGAGAAGATTGCCGAGCGCTATTATGAGATTCCAAAAGACCAGAGAAACGGGAAATGTCAGATCACGGCAAGCAGTTCCTTCTTTATCCCGAAACCGTTCACGCCGTTCCAGTGGGCGCCGATGAACCGGAAGGAAGAATTTCTGGAAAAGGCACGGATCGTCAAGGCGGAAGTGCGCGCGATGCTGAACCAGAAGAGTATCCGTTATAACTATCATGAGGCGGATATTTCCATGCTGGAAGGTGTTCTTGCCCGGGGAGACCGCCGTACGGCGAAGGTCGTACTCCAGGCGTACCGGAATGGAGCGCTCTTTGATTCCTGGTCCGAGTATTTCCGGCCGGAAGCCTGGGAGAAAGCGTTTGAGGAAACCGGCATTGATCCGGATTTCTATACGGTGAGGGAGCGTTCCGTGGATGAACTGCTTCCGTGGGACTTTATCAATGCAGGTGTGAGCAAGAAGTTCCTGATCCGGGAATGGGAGCAGGCGAAAGCAGAAACGGTGACGCCGAACTGCCGCCAGAGATGTTCCGGATGCGGTGCGAAATGTTATGGAGGAGGTGTGTGCTTTGAAGGTCAGGATTAAGTTTGCCAAGGAAGGCATGATGAAATTCATCGGCCATCTGGATATTATGCGTTATTTTCAGAAAGCGATCCGCCGTGCTGAACTGCCGATCGCCTATTCGGAGGGATTCAGTCCCCATATGATCCTCTCCTTTGCAGCGCCTCTCGGCGTAGGCATCACGAGCCTGGGAGAATATTTTGATATGGAGCTGACCAGAGAAATGCCGACGGAAGAGATCCGCAGACGGCTGGATCAGGAGATGGTGGAAGGAATGCGTGTCCTCTCCGCCCGGAGAGTGCCGGACGGGAAAACCAGCAAGGCGATGTCCCTGGTAGCTGCCGCAGATTATCGGATCCTGTTCCGGGAAGGACGTCAGCCGTCCGGGGGATGGAAGGAGAAAGCGGCGGAGTTTTTTGCGCAGGAGTCCATTGTGATCTGGAGAAAAACGAAACGCAGTGAGAAAGAGACGGATATCCGTCCGTGGATCTATCAGATGGAAGTGCAGGGAGAGGATCTCTGGATGCAGGTTTCCACCGGAAGTGTTTCCAACCTGAAACCGGAGCTTGTGATGGATGCGTTTGCGGCGTTTCTCGGAGAAGAACTGCCGGCAGATGCTTACCAGGTACAGCGGGAAGAAGTCTATGCGGATATCGGTGAAGATGGAAACAGGGTGCTGAAATCCCTGGAAGATCTGGGAGAAGAAGTTGAATAGAGAAATCATACTGACCCGCCTGCCGGTGGGAGACCATATGCCCCTGGCTTATGTGCGGATGGAAAACGGCCGTGCGGTCCAGATGGAACTGGAGCCTCCGGAAGGAGAAGAACGGACGGGAAATATTTATGTGGGAAAGGTTGAAAAGCTGGTGCCGGCGATGCAGGCAGCCTTTGTGCGGATTTCTCCCAAGCAGAGCGGATATCTTCCCCTTGCCAAAGCGAAACATCCGCTGATCCGCGCTCAGCGTCCGGGGAATGAACTGAAGGAACAGGACGAGCTGCTTGTGCAGATGGAACGGGAGGCAATTAAGGGAAAACTGCCTTCTCTGAAAACATCCCTGGAATTCCCCGGCAGCCTGATGGTGCTGCTGACAGACAGTCAGGGAATTTTCTTTTCCCCGCGGCTGTCTGCGGAACAGAAGGAGCGGGCAGGAGAATGGCTGAAGGAGCTGCGGGACGGCCAGGAACAGTCCTTCGGCATCCTTCTGCGGACCAATGGAGGGAATGCGTCAAAGGAAGAACTGACACAGGAGTTTGAGAAACTGTATCAGGAAGCGTTTCAGGTCTGCCGGTATGGTCTGACCCGGTCGGTATATTCCTGTCTGAGGAAATCCCGTCCGTTCTGGATGGAACTGTGGGAGGGGCTGCCGAAACAGGAACCGGCGCGGGTCATCACAGATGAACCGGAGGTTTTTCAGACACTGCCGGAGGCAGAATGGTACCAGGAGCCGCTGCAGCCTCTGTACAAGAAATATTCCCTGGAAAATATTCTGCAGAATGCTCTGGAGCGGCGGGTTCCCCTGCCTTCCGGCGGTTTTCTGGTCATCGAGCAGACGGAGGCGTTTGTGGCGGTGGATGTCAACTCCGGAAAGCGAAAAGGGGAACGTCTGCCGGATGAATTTTATTACCGTGTCAATGAGGAAGCGGCAAGGGAAACCGCACGGCAGCTCCGGCTCCGGAATCTGTCCGGAACCATCCTGATCGATTTTATCAATATGAAGGACCAGATGTTTACCGACCGGCTGTTCCGGGAACTGAAGCGCAGGTTTCTGGAGGATCCGGTAAGAATACAGGCGATCGATGTGACACGTCTGAACATCACAGAGGCCACCCGCCAGAAAGTGCGGAGGGCGTTGTGGGAGCAGATTATGCTTTGGGAACAGAAGGACGTGTGAAAGGAGGAGCATGTATGAACTTGGATAAATGGAAAGAATCAGAGGAGTCCCGTTTTTCTTCGGCTGACCTGAACGGGAACGACAGTCCCTACCTGTATGAGATGTTTGCCGGGACCAGAAGAAAACAATGGAAGATGAAACCGTGGCAGGGGATCGTAGTATTTCTGTGTCTGACGGTATCATTTCAGCTGATTGGAAGCGTGCTGTTCCTCTTTCTGGGAATTTATGCGAACGGTCTGGCGGAAATGCTGTTTTTCTTCGGGGGTTCCCTGCTTACGGCAAAACTTCTGAAGCTGGATCTGCAGGAAGTGTTTCCTGTGAAAAAACCGAAGATTACCAGTGTGTTCGGATCTCTGCTGATGTGGTTTGGCGCATATCAGTGCATGACTGCTATCAGCATGGTGCTGGCGGCGTTGTTTCCGCAGGCTTATTATACGACCGGAACTTCGATGAATTCTTTTGTCACGGCGCTTCCGTTCTTTGGATCGGTGATCGTTGTGGCGCTGATACCGGCGGTCAGTGAAGAGATGCTGCATCGGGGAATTCTTCAGTATACTCTTCAGCCGATGGGAAGAAAATGGATGATCCTTTTCCTGATGGGCGTGTATTTCGGCGTGTTCCATCTGAGTTTCATTCGCTTTCTGCCGATGATGTTTCTTGGAATGGTGATCGCCTGGATCCGGCAGGAAACGGGAAGCATGGTCTATCCGATGATCTTTCATTTTGTTAATAATTTCTACGCGCTTGCGGTGACATTTCTCAGTGGATTGATTTCCGCCGGAACGGCGGCGCAGAATATTTCTGTTCCGCTGTATCTGCTGGGGTATTCATTTTTGATGGCGGCAGCCGGCCCGTTTTTTCTCTATCTTGGAAGCTGGCTGGTAAAACGGGGAATCAGCGGACAAAGGATCCCTTTGTTTCAGGGAAACAGAAAAGCAGTGATCGGGATGGCGGCTTCGGTGATCGCGCTGGCGGTTGTTGGAATTGTGCTGTTTGTCCTTGGAATCGTTTCGTACCTGTAACGGCTCAGCCGACGGAAGTGTTCCACATATTTGTAACAAGGAAGGAAACAATGCGGCAATTCCACAGGATAAGTGTTTACAAAGATTTTGCAGATACCGACAGGATATGATACAATAATATGTAATTAGCGAAAGTTTCAGTGAAGGAGGAAATTTTTTATGGCAAGAACAGCGGTTGCTACAGACAGCAACAGCGGTATTACTCAGGCGCAGGCAAAAGAACTGGGGATTTATGTGCTTCCAATGCCGTTTTTTATCAAAGGAAAGCTTCATTTTGAAGAGATCGATCTGTCCCAGGAGCAGTTTTATCAGATGCTGGAGGATGATACGCCGGTATCCACATCCCAGCCGTCTCCGGGCGACCTGATCGATTTCTGGAATAAAATCCTGGAAGAGTATGATGAGATTGTGTACATTCCCATGTCCAGCGGACTTTCCACATCTTGCGATACAGCGATCGTGCTGTCGGAGGATTTTGACGGAAAGGTACAGGTGGTCAACAATCAGAGAATTTCTGTCACCCAGCGTCAGTCCGTGCTGGATGCGAAAAACATGGCAAACCGCGGCGTTTCCGCAAAAGAGATCAAATCCATCCTGGAGGAAGATGCCCTGGCATCCAGCATCTACCTGATGGTAGATACACTGAAATATCTGAAAAAAGGCGGACGCATCACACCGGCGGCAGCGATGATCGGCGCGGTATTGAGCATCAAACCGGTACTGACCATACAAGGAGAGAAGCTGGATGCTTTTGAAAAAGTACGCGGTGTCAAACAGGCGAAAAAGGTCATGCTGAAAGCGATGAAAAAGGATATGGAAAAGCGTTTTGCCAAAGAGCGTGCGGCAGGAATCATGGCGCTTCAGGTGGCATACTCTAACATTGATGAGGAAAGCCTGAATACCTGGGTGGCTGAAGTGCAGGAGATGTTTCCGGATATGCCGGTATATGCAGGCCGGCTTTCTCTGAGTGTCGCATGCCATACCGGTCCTGGTGTTCTTGCCGTGGCGTGCGCCAAGAAATCAGCGATTTCTTAAGAAAAATTGACAGGAAAACTCTTGACATCCATCCAAAGTCATGATAGACTGCAAGAGTATGCCGCACAGAGAGGTAGAAGTACCGTTTCCGGTCACCGAATCTGGCGAGTAAAGATATAGGAGGTGCCATATGTACGCAATTATTGCAACAGGTGGTAAACAGTACAAAGTAGCCGAAGGCGATGTTATCAGAGTAGAGAAGCTGGGCGTAGAGGCTGGCGAGACCGTTACTTTCGATCAGGTACTTGCTGTAAGCAATGACGGACTGAAAGTAGGCGAGGATGTTAAGAACGCATCTGTAACCGCATCTGTCGTTGAGAACGGTAAAGGCAAAAAAGTTATCGTTTACAAGTATAAGAGAAAAACTGGTTATCACAAGAAAAACGGTCACAGACAGCAGTACACAAAGGTGAAGATTGAAAAAATCAACGCTTAATTGCTTATGATCCGTATAACAGTAACGCAGAAAGACGGCGCATACGTTTCTGTTGAATCCGAAGGGCATGCTGATTACGCCGAAGAGGGACAGGATATCATATGTTCCGCGGTATCAGCGCTGATCGTCAATGCGGTCAATTCAATAGAGACTTTTACAGAAGACAGGATCCTCTGCGAGTCCGATGACGGTTATGTGTATTTTTCCTTGCCGGACGGACACGGGGAGAAGACGGAGCTTCTTGTAAAATCGCTTTTACTGGGCCTAGACAGTATACGCCGCGATTATGGAACAAAGTATTTAAAAATCGCATTCAGGGAGGTGTAGACTCATGTTAAATATGAACCTTCAGATTTTCGCTCATAAAAAAGGAGTTGGTTCTACCAAGAACGGTAGAGATTCCGAGTCCAAGAGATTAGGAGCAAAAAGAGCTGACGGACAGGTTGTAAAAGCTGGAAACATTCTGTACAGACAGCGTGGAACCAAGATCCATCCGGGTACCAACGTAGGTATCGGTAAAGATGACACACTGTTCGCACTGGTTGACGGCCGTGTATCCTTCGAGAGAAAAGGTCGTGACAAAAAGCAGGTTTCTGTATATCCTGTAGCAGCAGAAGAGTAATGACACATGCGGCTTCAAATCTTCATAGGGTTTGAAGCCGTTTTTATAACTGTTTTCCGAAAAGAAGGAGATTGAAATGTTCGCAGACAGAGCAAAAATTATTATCCGTTCCGGAAAGGGCGGCGACGGTCATGTGAGCTTCCGCAGGGAGCTGTTTGTGCCAAACGGCGGTCCGGACGGCGGCGACGGAGGAAAGGGCGGCGACGTGATCTTTGAAGTGGACGAGGGATTGAACACGTTGTTTGAATACCGCCACAAGAGAAAATTCTCCGCCCAGGACGGCGAACCGGGAGGAAAGCGCCGCTGCCACGGAGGCAACGGTTCTGATATTATCCTGAAGGTGCCGGAGGGAACGGTGGTTATGGAAGCTGCCAGCGGCAAAGTAATCGCTGATATGTCCGGAGAGAACCGCCGCCAGGTTGTCCTCAAAGGCGGACGGGGCGGAAACGGCAACATGCATTATGCCACGGCAACGATGCAGGTGCCAAAATATGCACAGCCAGGACAGCCGGCACAGGAGCTGGAGGTACGGCTGGAGCTGAAGGTGATTGCAGATGTGGGACTGATCGGGTTCCCCAATGTGGGAAAATCCACACTGCTCTCCAGAGTCACCAACGCGGAGCCGAAGATCGCCAATTATCACTTTACCACTCTGACGCCGAATCTGGGCGTGGTGGATATGGAAGGATGCGGCGGATTCGTCATCGCGGATATTCCGGGACTGATCGAAGGCGCGTCGGAAGGTGTCGGCCTTGGCCATGAATTCCTGCGCCATATTGAGCGTACCCGCGTGATGATCCATGTGGTGGACGCAGCGTCTACTGAGGGAAGAGATCCGATTGATGATATCTATAAGATCAACAAAGAGCTGGAAGCCTATAATCCGGAGATTGCCGGCCGTCCGCAGGTCATCGCGGCCAATAAAGTCGATGCGATTTATATGGACGGAGACGATCCGGTGAGCCGCCTGAAAGCGGAATTTGAGCCGAAGGGAATCCGCGTGTTTCCGATCTCGGCGGTCAGCGGCAAAGGTCTGAAAGAGCTGCTGTATTATGTACAGGAGCTGCTGAATGAAATGCCGAAGGAGCGTCTTGTCTTTGAGCAGGAGTTCTTCCCGGAAGATGCTTTGATGGTGGAGAATCTTCCGTATACCGTAGAGCAGGATGAGAAGAATCCGCACGTATTTATTGTAGAAGGACCGAAGATCGAGAAGATGCTCGGTTATACCAATCTGGATTCTGAGAAAGGTTTTGCATTCTTCCAGCGGTTCCTGAAGGATACGGGAATTTTGGACGAGCTGGAACAGGCAGGAATCCAGGAGGGCGATACTGTCCGTATGTACGGTCTGGAATTTGACTATTATAAATAAAGAAAGGAAGGGCGGCAGCCGGCGCTGCAGAGAATGGCTGCTGCGGGAAAATCCGATGACAAGTAAACAGAGAGCTTATTTAAAGAGCCTTGCGATGGTGATGGAGCCGATCCTCCAGGTGGGAAAAGGAAGCGTCACACCGGAATTCACCGCTTCTGTCGCTGAGGCGCTGGAGGCGAGAGAGCTGATCAAGATCAGCGTGCTTCAGAATTGTCTGGACGATCCGAAGGAAATCGCTTCGGTACTTGCGGAGCGCACCAAGTCACAGGTTGTTCAGGTGATCGGAAAGAAAATTGTTTTGTATAAAGAAGGCAAGAAGGATAAAAAGAAGATCCAGTTGCCGTAAGGAAGCGAAACCTATGGAGAAAAAATCCAGAAAAATCGGTATTATGGGAGGTACGTTCGATCCGGTCCACATCGGACATCTGATTTTGGGAGAAGGAGCCTATGAACAGTTCGGGCTGTCCGAGGTATGGTTCATGCCTGCGGGAAATCCTCCTCACAAGCAGAATCGGAAGGGGCGTGCCACCGACGCACAGCGGGTGGAAATGGTAAAACGGGCGATCGCGGGAAATCCCCATTTCGCCCTCTGCATGGCGGAGATGAACGCAGACGGATTCACGTATTCCTATCGGACACTGGAAACGCTGAACCGACGCTATCCGGATACGGAGTTTTATTTTATTCTCGGCGCGGATTCCCTGTTTGATTTTCATAAGTGGAGAGAGCCGGGGAGGATCTGCGCTGCCTGTAAAATTGTCGTGGCAACGAGAAATCAGGTGAGCAGTGAGAAGCTGGATGAGGCAATTGCAAAGAACAGAGAGCGATTCCATGGGGAATTCCTGAAACTGGATACGCCGAATCTGGATATCTCGTCCGGCAACATCCGGGACAGGATCCGGGACGGTCAGACGGTGCGATACTATCTGCCCGATTCCGTCATTGCATATATGGACGAACATCATTTGTACCGCCAGAGCGCTGAAAAGGAAAATGAAAGAGCGTCCATGCTTCCCTGTTCGGGTCTGACGGAAAAAGGACTGACTTGCTGAGAGTAGGAGAAGATTATGGCAGAAAAGATGAATTTGTGGGAAATTGATAAAAAGCTTCAGAAAGAACTGGATGCCAGCCGTTACCATCATACCTTGGGCGTGATGTTCACAGCCGCTTCTCTTGCGATGGTCTGGGGCGTGAGCCTGGAACAGGCACAGCTTGCCGGTCTGCTCCATGACTGTGCGAAATGTATCCCCAATGAAAAAAAGATTTCCATGTGCAGGAAGCATCAGGTGCCGGTGACGGAGTTTGAACTGGATCATCCGTTTCTGATCCATGCGAAATTGGGCGCTTATCTCGCCGGGAAAAAGTATGGCGTTGAGGATCCGGAAATCCTTGACGCGATCACCTGGCATACGACAGGAAAACCGGAAATGTCGAAGCTGGAGATGATCATCTATATTGCGGACTACATCGAACCGCAGCGGGACAAGGCTCCGAGGCTGGACGAGATACGGCGGCTGGCGTTTGCAGATCTGGAAGAATGTATGTACCAGATTCTGTCGGACAGTATGAATTATCTTTCTTCCAATCCGGAAGATCTGGATAAAAAGACGGAAGAAGCGTATGAATATTACAGAGAGCTGCATGACAGCAGAAAAAGCGAGGTGAAAAAATGAATCAGGCAAAGGAAATGGCGCGTCTGGCAGTGGAGGCGCTGGAAGATAAAAAGGCAGTGGATGTGAGAATCCTGGATATCGGACAGATTTCCACCCTGGCGGATTACTTTATCATCGCCAGCGGAAACAATCGGAATCAGGTGCAGGCGATGGCGGACAATGTGGACGAGGTCCTTGCGAAGGCCGGATATCAGGCAAAACAGACAGAAGGCTACCGGAATGCCAACTGGATCCTTTTGGATTACGGCGATGTGGTCATCCATCTGTTTGATGAAGAAAACCGTCTGTTTTATGATCTGGAGCGCATCTGGAGAGATGGCGAGGAGATCGGAAAAGATATGCTGTAGGACAGGGAAATCCGCAGTAACTGTCTCTATGGGCAGATGGAGCAATGATATTTTGTTGGGAAAGTGGGGAAAATACTTGGAAATAAAAGAAATAGCCTTTGACACCATCGATCAGCAGCAGGCGGTGTTTGGTATGCAGGACAGTTTTGTGAAGATCATCGAAAAGGCACTGCCGGTTACGGTAACCCTCAGAGATTCCCGGGTGGAGATCAAGGGGGATTCTGAACGGGAAGTAAAACTGGCGGGAGACGTGATGATTTCAATGCGTCAGATGTACGATCAGGGAGAGAAACTGAACAGCGATACGGTGTACCGACTTCTGGAGGACGTGCAGGATGGTATGCTGGATGAGACCTTCCAGGCGATGGGGAATGTGGTTGCCCTGAATCACAAGGGAATGCCAATCAAATGCAAGACCATGGGGCAGAAGAATTATGTAAAAGCACTGCGTGACAATGTGGTAACCATCTGCATCGGTCCGGCAGGTACGGGAAAGACTTATCTGGCGGTTGCCCAGGCGGTCAAAGAGCTGAAAGACGGGCAGATCGACCGGATCATCATGAGCCGTCCGGCAATTGAAGCGGGAGAGGAACGTCTGGGATTTCTTCCGGGAGATCTGGCGCAGAAGGTGGATCCGTATCTGCGTCCGCTGTATGACGCACTCCATGACCTTCTGGGCGCGGACCGGGCGGAGAAACTGAGAGAGCGGGGCATCATCGAGATTGCGCCGTTGGCATATATGCGCGGCCGTACCCTGAACCGTGCAAGGGTCATCATCGATGAGAGCCAGAACGCATCGCTTTCCACGCTGAAGATGGCGCTGACTCGTCTTGGCGAGGATTCCCGTATGGTGCTCACCGGTGATATTACTCAGATCGACCTGCCGCATGCACAGGATTCCGGCCTGCAGAAATGTGCGGAAATTCTCGGATCCATCGAGGGGATTGCGGTGACCAGGCTGAACAACCGTGACGTAGTGCGGAATAAGATCGTAAAGGATATTGTCAAAGCTTTCGAGAAGGAAGAGCAGAAGCGCCAGGACAAGGCGGAAGTGCGCAAGATGCCTGGAGTACGCAGACAAAGGAGCGGACGGTCATGACACTGATATTTGAAAATGAAGGAAACTATGAGCTGGGGTTTGACCCGAAAGCCCTGGCACACCAGGTGATCGACCAGGTGCTGGATATGGAACAGTGCCCTTACGAAGCGGAGGCGGAACTGATCCTGACCGATCCGGAAAATATCCGGCGGATGAACCGGGAATTCCGCGGCATCGACCGGGAGACGGACGTGCTTTCTTTTCCGATGACGGAGTATCCTGCGCCGGCGTCTTTTGATTTTCTCGAGACGGAAGCGGGAGACGACTGTTTCAATCCGGATACCGGGGAACTGCTCCTTGGGGATATTGTAATCTCGGTTCCGAGAGCCGAGGCACAGGCGGAAGAATACGGTCACAGCCTGCGGAGGGAATACGCGTTTTTGATCGCCCACAGCATGCTGCATCTCCTGGGGTATGACCATATGAGCCCGGAGGAAGCCGCAGTGATGGAGCAGAAGCAGGAAGCCGCCCTGCAGGCGCTTGGAATTACCAGAGATTGAATAAAGCAAAAAAAAGAGCCGATACTATAAACAAAAAGGAGTGACAGAAGTATGAAAAAATTTGTTTATGGGAGCGGCCTTTTTCTTTTGCTGTTTGCTTTGGGAGCGGGATTTTATGCCAGTTATCAGTTTGACGTGTCCCGCAGTCCGGAGACGGAAGCTGCGGAGACGGCTGCTTTGTCCGGAACAGCCGGTTCACTGGATTCTTATGCGCTGGAAACCGAGGCAAAAGGCGCGGTGGGATACATCCTGAAAGCGGAAAATGACCGGGTCGTGGTTTACTGTGCGGACGGTACGACACTGTTTGAATATACGGATATCCTGGTTTCGGATCTGCCTTATGAACTGCAGACGGAAATACGGAACGGAAAGGAGATTTCCGGTACGGCACAGCTGTACAGCTTTCTTGAAAATTATTCCAGCTGACAGGAAAAATGCAATCCGAATTTTTCAAAGAGACCTTCCGGGACAGGGAAAACAGAAAAAATCGCAATTTTTGCGTGGTCAGTCACAGGGTTTGCTATAGACAAAAAGAAAAAACTGTTGTAGAATATATGGAACTGATTAGTTAAAAAAATATCAGATACCGTCAAAATGCTATACTAAATCAAGAAAAAAGGAGTACTACTGATGAATATAGAGAGAATTAATGAGCTGGCACGGAAATCCCGGGCGGAAGGACTGACACCGGAGGAAAAAGCCGAACAGCAAAAGCTCAGACAGGAATATATCGCAGCAGTAAAAATGAATCTCCGAACACAGCTGGACAACATTGATGTTCAGGAAAAAGACGGAACTATTACAAACCTTGGAGAGAAGTATGGAAAGCAAAGAAAGCATTAGAAAAACGGCATTATCGAGAAGAAAAACACTGACTCTGGAAGAAATGAAGAAGAAAAGTTCTGCAATCTGTGAGAATCTGCTGAAGCTGCCGGAGTTTCAGGAATCAAAGCATATTTATGTGTATATGGATATTAAAAAAGAAGTCATGACAAGGGAATTCATCAAAAAGGCGTGGGCTCTCGGAAAAACCGTTGCGGTTCCGAAGGTGCAGGGAGATGAGATGGAATTTTACTGGCTCACCTCCTTTGCACAGCTGGAACCGGGGTATTTCGGCGTGGCTGAGCCTACCTATGGCGACATTGCCCGTGACGGGGAAGCGTTTATTCTGGTGCCGGGCGTGGCTTTTGATGTGACCCGCCACCGCATCGGTTATGGACGCGGTTATTATGACAAGTATCTGGCAAAACATCCGAAGCTGCGTTCCGCGGCGGTCGCCTATGACCTGCAGGTATTTCCGGAAATTCCTCATGAGGAGCTGGATATCTGCCCGACGGTACTGGTTACGGAGACAAAGGTTTACCGCTGAGCAAGAGGGATGAGAGAGGAGGCCGCCCATGATGACACTGGAAGAAACAGGAAGACGCGCCCGGGAAGCAGAGCCGGTGATCCGTGTTCTGCCCACGGAAGAGAAAAACAGAGTCTTACATAAAGCAGCAGACAATCTGAGAAAATATTCTGAGAAAATTCTCAGTGCCAATGCACTGGACATGGAAAACGGACGTGCCAAGGGAATGTCGGAAGGTCTGCTGGATCGTCTGTACCTGACACAGGACCGGGTGGAAAGCATGGCACAGGGACTGGAGGCGCTGGAGAAACTGGAGGATCCGGTAGGAGAAGTGACAGGGATGAAAAAACGTCCCAACGGACTGCTGATCGGACAGAAGCGTGTGCCTCTCGGCGTGGTGGGAATCATTTACGAAGCGCGGCCGAATGTCACGGCAGATGCGTTTGGCCTTTGCTTCAAAACGGGAAATGTAGTGATTCTGAAAGGCGGCAGCGACGCGATCCATTCCAATCAGGCGATCGTTGAGGCGCTTCAGACGAGCCTGGAGGAAGAGGGGCTTCCAAAGTCTGCGCTGACGTTGATCGGGGATACTTCCCGGGAGACCACGCAGGCGTTTATGAAAATGAACCGTTATGTGGACGTCCTGATTCCGCGGGGCGGCGCAGGTCTGATCCGGACCGTGGTGGAAAACAGTACGATCCCGGTGATCGAGACAGGTACCGGAAACTGTCACATCTATGTGGATGAGTCCGCGGATCTTCAGATGGCTACTGACATTATTCTGAACGCAAAAACCCAGAGAGTCGGTGTCTGCAATGCCTGTGAATCCCTGGTGATCCATGAAAAGGTCAAGGACCGGCTGCTTCCGGGGCTGGCACGCGCGCTGAGAGAAAAGAATGTGGAGATACGTGCGGATGAACAGGCGCTGCCTCTGATGGAAGGAGCAGTTCCGGCAACGGAAGAGGACTGGGGAAAAGAGTATCTGGACTATATCCTGTCAGTTAAGACGGTGTCCGATATCAGCGAGGCAATCGCACATATCAACCGCTATAATACGAAACATTCTGAGGCGATCATTACAGAGAGCTATGCCAACGCACAGCGTTTTCTGGAAGAGATCGATGCCGCTGCGGTGTATGTAAACGCATCCACCCGTTTTACCGACGGATATGAATTCGGATACGGCGCGGAGATCGGAATCAGCACTCAGAAGCTGCATGCGCGTGGCCCCATGGGGCTGTTGGCGCTCACGACGACAAAATATATCATTTATGGAAACGGGCAGATACGGAACTGAAAAATCGTAACTGTTCCGCCGGATGAATGGTTACAAAAAATCAGTGGAAGCTGCATAAGACCGGCTGTATGACTGCGCAGAGGCGCCTGTCATACAGCCGGTTTTTGCGCGGAAAAGAAACGCTCTGCATATTATAAAAAAAATACAAAAGGATATGCAGGAAAATGAAAAATTATGTAACAGTGTCGCTGGAAACGCATTTGTTTTTCGGAAGGATCATGAAAGAGCACGCGTTCTTTCTTCTGGCTGGATTTCCGGAAAAGGAAGAAGCATTCCGGCAGGAAGCCGACCGGTTCCGGGGAGAATTTGAAGAGCTTTTGGAGATCGTGGTAAAGAGCACCGACGGAATGTGAACTGATCGATACGGCGGATGGATTTGCGAAAGATTACTGCCGGCTGCTGGAGGAAGCGAAAAAGCAGGACTGCCGGGCGATGGAAGGACTTACCAGGAAAACCATGGAAACCACAGAACAGTATCGGGATTTTAAAGCGGCAGGAGCAAAGGGAATCACAGAGTGTGAGATACGTTCCATTATCCTTCCGCTTCTGGCGGATCATGTGCTGAGAGAAGCCAATCATTATCTCCGCCTTTTATCGGAATGACGGCTGCTTCAAACGTGTTTTAAGGCGAAAAACCGCTGTGCGAAACATCGGGCATATCAGTTCCCGAAAGTTTTCGTACAGCGGTCCGTATTCCGGTACAGGGTTTCGTCTGGACATCCGATCAGATGTAATCGGCTCTTTCCAGATAACGCATCAGGATATCCGCGCAGTTTTCCACACCGAGCTGTGATGTGTCCAGGATCATATGGTAATCGTTGACGTCACCCCATGTCTTTCCTGTATGTTTGAAATAGTAGGAAGCCCTCTCTTTGTCCGTCTGGTCGACTTTTTCTTTTGCTTCTTCATAGCTTAAATTCTCTTTTCCCATAATCCGGCGGATTCGGTCTTCCTTATCTGCACATACGAAGATGTTCAGCACATTTCGGCGATCCTTCAGGATGTCCGATGCGCATCTGCCGAGGATGATACAGGGCTGTTCGGCAAGTTTCCGGATGGCCTCCGCCTCACTCTCAAACATATGGTCATTCACATGCTCTTCAATATAAGCTTTGTCGTAAACCGGGATACCCAGCCGTTCGGAAAGTTCTGCAGCTATGATGCTTGCCCCGGTTCCAAAACGGCGGCTCATGGTGATTACTAACTTCATTCGAACTCCTCCTCCTTTGTGGACAAAATCTAGATAGGTCTATTATAACACTTCTTCGACAGTTTGTCTTCCAGGAGATTTCGGCTTTTTTTGCAGCTGAGAGTGAAATAGTTGTTTCCGGCTTTCAGAGTTAGATGGTAAAAAATGGTGTTAAGCCACAGGTTAAAACCTGTGAATTAGCATCTTTTTTATTTGCGATTCCGAAAGAAAATAAGAGGTGAGCGGAAGTCCTGTCTTCTGTGAAAATTCACAGAGAAATATTGGGTTCCTTGGCTGCACGGAACTGTTTAAAAAATTCAAGATATCTTCAGAACAATACTGATTTCCTAAGACTTTAAACTGCAGCAGGCAGGTCAAAAGGACACCAAGATAGCAGATCAGGAAATGCCCTGGGAGGGTATCTTCCTTCTGGGGATACACTGGCCTTGCTTCCAACTGTGACTTCATGATCTGGAAGGATTCTTCAATCCGCCATAAGTTGTGATAAGTATGGTATACTTCTGAATCTGACATATGGATCTCTGATGCAACAAAAAGATTATAACCAGCCAGCGCCTTTTCGATCGCTTTTTCATGGGATAGAGCTTCATCCCGATCGGGATCTGATGAGTATCAAGCAGGAGACCCGTTCCAACGATCGGATCCTTTCTATTCTCCTTGGAAGGCTCCTTTGGGCGGAACGCATCCTCCCTGTCGATCTCAAAGTAAATGTTTATACAGTCGAAATAAGTATGAGAAGTATCAAACGGATATTTCCTGTTGATCTGATGGTTATAGATCTCAAAGATCTTTTCGTATTCGGAGCCGAGATACTCCAGTCCTGCATACAGCTGATTCAGGGAAAATCTGGCAGGTTCATACAATTATTTGATAAGAACAAAGAAAGAAAACAAAGTCCAAAATATTGACAAGGAATGAGGCTTATGATATAATTTGCATATTAAGGAGGAGTCAAAATGGCTATCAGTAAAGACAGAGTTCATCAGATCAAACTGCTCCAGGAAAATCTCCAGACGATCCGAAAACTCATCGGCTGGACAATTGATGATTTGGGCGAGAAAATTGGCGTTTCAAAGCAAACAATCAGCAATCTAGAAAATGCAAACACGAAGATGAGCCTAACACAATACATTGCCATTAGGGCTGTTTTGGACTATGAAGTACAGGAACATCCTGAAAATGATGTGTTGCCCAAGGCAATACACCTTCTGCTTGATGAGGAGAACAACCTATCTCAAGAAGAGTACATGCAGGTAAAAGAGGCAATAGCTACAGTTGCGGCTGCAGCTTCTGGCGGGGCCGATAAGTCGATGGTTTCAAAACTCTTTACCGGTATGATTGGACCTGTTGCAGTTGGCGCTGGAATTGGATTGTTCACGCCATTAGGTATTGTCGGTGGAATTGCTTCAACTGGATGGTTGAAATCCATGTTGGATAATGGCAAGGATACATAACTGCCCATAAGGATTTTTGGAAACTATTATAAGTGTACTGCTCTATGAAAACACAATTAAGAAGAAAGGGAATTTGATATGAAAGATTTTATTCAATTACCTGACGATATCTATTCTGATATTGTTTCTGCACCTGATGAAATCGGCACACCTTTTGAGGATGCTACATATGCCCCAGGACCGCAAGAAAGAATGGATTCTTGTGCAATTAGAGCTCAGCAGCATGTACTTTCTATGTTTGGTATTGATATTTCCGAGACGGATCTCGTAAATGATGCTGTCAGCCACGGTGAATATTCCGAAGGTGGTACATATGGTACAATTCTTTCTGATGTAGGAAATCTTTTGGAACGGAATGGTGTTGATGTACATAGATTTGAAGGTGCAACTATCGCTCATTTAATATCCGAGTTGGGACAGGGGCACAAAATTATTGTCGGTATCGATGCCAATGAAGTAGTTGCATCTGGAGTCAAAGAAACGCTTATAGAGCATGTAAAAGATGCAATTAGAGAGGCCCCTAATCATGCAGTTGTTGTCTCAAACGTTGATCCTAACACGCTTGATGTTGATATTGTAGATCCAGCCGACGGAAAGCTACATAGAATTCCAGCAGCTACTTTTATGAATGCCTGGCATGACAGTAACTGTTTTATGGTATCAACAAATAGCGCTCCGAAAGGATTCAATGTAGACACCACAGAGATTGATAATGCAACGGGTGCTAATAGTCCTATACAAAGAATTGATCTTGATGGCGATGGATTGACGGACATCATAGGTTTTGACTATAACGGCGATGGAAAAATCGATGAATACTTCATTGATTTTGATCACGATGGCTTACCTGATGTTGGAAAAGGTGGATTCATATCTTTATCAGAACTTAGAAATGCATATGGAGATCAACTACCCCAGCTTGGAAGTCTTGACCGTGTTGAAGGTGTAGAAGCAGATGTTGCACTTGGAGGCCTTGGCCATGTCGGCCAGGAGGCAATGCCTCAGCTTGGAAGCCTTGGTCATGTCGCAGGTGTAGAAGCAGATGTCGCGCTTGGAGGCCTTGGCCATGTCGGCCAGGAATCTATACCCCAGTTGGGAAGTCTTGGTCATGTTGCAGGAATGTCTGTATTGGGAGAAGGCGTTTACGGTTTTGATATGAACGATGACGGTATCCCTGATGTAACGATTTCAGGTATAGGCAGTGACGGTGTACCAGCAACGATGGCTATAGATTTAAATGATGACGGAATTCCTGATGTTAATGGGACAGTCATTGATAACGGAAGAACTGATGCTGTAGACCTTGATCTGGACGGGGATGGTATTGCAGACATGACCATAGATCTTGAATAATTATATTATTTAAGCCAGAATGGAGATCGTGGTATGAATGATACAATTCTTGTAAAAGAGTCTGGATTTAACATGATTTTGCAAGAATACAACAATAGTATTCTTGTTTTCAATACCTTGCAGGACTCACTTACATTAAGAAAAAAGAAAATTTCTTATAGCGAGATGAGTTTGAAAAGCGTAGATGTTCTACATAAACAAGGAATGCTTATTAATAGTACGATTGACGAATTACAGATAATCCGTCATCGAGCGAATGTTCAAAAATATGGTGGAAAAAGGTTACATATTTTTCTAACATTAACTGGCGCATGTAACTGTAATTGTCAGTACTGTTTCGCCAAAGATTGTTATTCGAACGGTAGAATAACCGAAGAAGACATTCCATATATTATAGCTTTCATTAAACGACAGATTCAGGTTAATAGGTCAACTCTTCTCAATGTTGATTTTTTTGGAGGAGAACCTCTCCTTTGCGAGAAAATCTATCTGGAGTTGATGTCTAAAATTACGGATATAGGTAAGGCAATAGGTATTTCGCCAGAATTTCAATTTTACACTAATGGGACCATTGAACCTCAGTGCGGTTTTGAAGTGTTTAAAAAATTTCCGAAAACCTCGTTACTCATAACACTTGATGGCTTGAAGGATGTTCATGACAATCTGAGACCGTTGGTTTCTGGAAAGAGCTCATATGATGCCATTATCAATAATCTGAAATCCATACAGACAGCAGGAGGTAAAGCTATAATTCGCATTAATTACGGAAAAGAAAGTTACCGTAGTGTTCCTTACCTTTTGGATGAATTAGTTAGGCTAGGTTTGCATAGATTCCCGATTGAGTTTTATCCGGTTCAGAATATGTCAGATAGTTCATCGGACTATCCTGAAGCGATAGATGCAGCAAGTCTTGTGACAATCAATGAGTTTCTCTGGAAAGAAGCAGAAAAACGCGGCATTAGGCTTTCTTTACGCACGACTAGCTCAAATTGCTATTGCACTGCTTTTACTAATTCTATGTTTGTAATCGACCCAATGCTGAATGTTTATAAATGTGCGTTATTACAGTGCGATCGTAAATATAGCATTGGAAACTTAAAGAGACAGACTCAATACAATCGAGACAACACGTACTATGATTGGATGACATATGATCCAACCTCGGAAGCGCCATGTTCTAAATGTATCTCTTTACCAATATGTGCAGGTGGATGCGGAGGAAGCGGAATATTTAGGTATGGTACTCAGCACCATTCAAATTGTTATGATTTATCGCCGCTTATGGTAAAAAAAAGGATGCGGTATTATTTTGCCAGTCATTATCCTACGATAGTCAGCCAATTCGAACAGTCTGAACTTGAAGTATTGGCAGTAGAAAATGCAAAATATGCTGAGCCATGATGTTGAAATTAGGTATTTATCCTAATTTTCAATAAAAGATAACGCATTAGAAATAAAACAAGTTTATAGGTAATTGTTAAAAACAAAATAGTCCAGATGTGGATATCTCTTCCCTAATAAGGAGAGAAAAAAGGTCAATCTTCA
>PPYF01157959.1_pt1 | contig 27963 bp, 21 predicted proteins | sample 1559871 | NCBI WGS metagenome assembly PPYF01 (sample SAMN08240021, study PRJNA423297) | Human gut metagenome, whole genome shotgun sequencing project.
CGGAGAGCGCCTTCTCCGTTTCGGAGAAGAATTGGGATTTTACAGACTTCACAAAACCTGTCAAGAGGAATATCGAAAAACCACCTCAAATTCACGTCTACATGACGCATACACGTGATCAAAGCGGCTCAGCATCACTGAGGTAGACCGCTCAGCAACCTGCGCATAACGAAAAATCCCGGACCGCCAACTGCGATTCGGGATTCCTGCTTAAAGTCCGAAAGATGAGTGATGGTGGATCCTGAGGGACTCGAACCCCCGACCCACGCCGTGTAAAGGCGTTGCTCTACCAACTGAGCTAAGGATCCATCGGACTTTGAAACTTCGAGCGTCAAACTCGAAGGAGAGCGGATTGTAGCAAGCGGCGGCGAATTTTGCTCGCCGCCGCCCATTCTTTTCACACTGCTGTCTTAGCAGATCAGCATCAAATTACGCGGAAGGCTGAGCAGCCGGCGTATTCGGCGCTGACGACATCTTCGGCGGCATGAGCGTTGCCTCGGCATCATCCGTGAGAGGAGTCGGCTGCCGCACGAGTGCGCGAGCAAGCACTTCCTCAATGTGCTTCACCGGCACAATCTCGAGCCCCTTCAGAGCGTCTTCCTTGATCTCGGTGAGGTCCTTCATGTTCTCTTGCGGGATCAAGACGGTTTTCACACCGCCTCGCTGAGCCGCGAGCAGTTTTTCTTTCAGACCGCCGATCGGAAGCACTTCACCGCGAAGGGTGATTTCACCCGTCATCGCCAAGTCGCTTCTGACCGGAATGCCGGTAAGCGCAGAGGTCATCGCTGTAACGATAGCCGCACCCGCACTCGGACCATCCTTCGGAATAGCACCTTCGGGGAAGTGGATGTGCCAGTCGGTATTGGCAAAGATGTCAGACTTAAGACCCAGCTGTTTGGCACGCGCACGCACCACACTGCGGGCCGCTTCCACACTTTCCTTCATCACGTCGCCCAACATACCGGTGCGAAGCACCTGCCCCTTGCCCGGGAAAGCCACGGCTTCAATCATCAGAATGTCGCCGCCCACTTCGGACCACGAAAGACCGTTGACAATGCCGACCTGCGGTTCACGCTGAGCCGACGTAATGCTGAAGCGCCGCACACCGAGGTACTTCTCAAGCGTTTCGGCCGTGACGCGGATCGGAAGCTCCGTGGGACGCTTGTCCTTGGGCGCCTCGAGTTCCGTCAGAACGATCTTGCGCAGAATCTTGCCGACAGCACGTTCGAGCGAGCGTACACCCGCTTCACGCGTGTAGTAGCGGATGATGTCGCGCACCGCGCTTTCTTCCACCACCACTTCGTTTTCCTTCACGCCGTTGACGCGCATCTGCTTAGGAATGAGATGACGCATCGTGATGTGCACCTTTTCGTCTTCGGTATAGCCCGAAAGCGAAATCACCTCCATACGGTCAAGCAGTGCCGGCGGAATGTCATAGCTGTTGGAGGTCGCCACGAAGAGCACGTCCGACAAGTCGAACGGCGTCTCAACGTAGTGGTCTTCAAAGGCGTTGTTCTGCTCCGGATCCAGCACTTCAAGCAGCGCTGCTGCCGGATCACCGCGGTGATTGGCGCCGATCTTGTCAATCTCGTCCAAGAGGAAAAGCGGATTCTTAACCTTAGCCTTGATCATGTGCTTAATGACCTGCCCCGGCATCGCGCCCACGTAAGTACGGCGATGACCGCGGATTTCCGCTTCATCGGAAACGCCGCCCAAGGCCATGCGTACGTATTCGCGATTCGTCGCCCGGGCAATCGAGCGCCCAAGCGAAGTTTTGCCGACGCCCGGACCGCCTACGAGGCAGAGAATCGGCGACTTGACCTTGCCCACGCGCTTTTGCACGGCGAGATATTCAAGAATGCGCTCCTTCACCTTTTCGAGTCCCCAATGATCCTCATCGAGGACACGGCGAGCCCGTTCGATGTCGCGGTTGACGCGGCTCTTCTTCTTCCAGGGCAGTTCGAGAAGCGTCTCGACGTAGCTGCGCACGACGCTCGCTTCTGAGGACGACGGCGGCATCGTTTTCAAGCGCTTGATTTCCGTAAGCGCAGCTTCTTCGGCTTCCTTAGGCATCTGCGCATCGCGCACCTGACGCTCCAGTTTGGCCTCTTCCTCTTCGGCTTCTGCAGTTTCCGGGTCCAGACCGAGTTCTTTCTTGATGGCCTTCATCTGCTCATTCAAGTAGTACTCGCGCTGGTTCTTCTCCATCTGGCCCTTGACACGCATCTGGATGCGTTTTTCAACCTGACCGCTTTCGAGTTCACGGTCGAGCACGCCGATGAGAATTTCATAGCGGCGCACCGGATTGGAAGCACGCAGAAAGTCAAGACGTTCAGCTGTGGTCAGCGGAATGAAAGACGCAGCCACATCACAGGCGCGCACCGGATCCGTTTCCTCCGTTACGGGACGGAGGTGTTCGGGCGTGAGCTTCTTGACGTTTTGCGCATAGTCGAGAAGCTGACGATTGAGGGTGCGCTGATAGGCCGCAAGATCTTCCGACACTTCTTCTGTCGGCAGTTCTTCCGCGGTGGCTTTGTAGAACCCAGATGCATCGGTCCAGCTCGTCACGCGGCAGCGCTGCGTTCCGTGTACAAGCGCCTTCACTGAACCATCGGGAAGACGCAGCAGCTGATCCACTTCGCCGAGTACACCGACATCCCAGAAATCTTCGGGCTTCGGCGAATCAATGCTCTTTTCACGCTGGGTGAGCAGAATGACGCGCCCAGAATGCACACGCATAGCAGCCTCGGCGGCGAGCACCGAGATCTGACGGCCCATGAAGACCGTCGTCATGGAATTCGGGATCACCACCATGTCGCGCAGGGGGATCACCGGAAGCGGACCCGCCGCAGCGGCAGTCGCTTCGTTGTTGGGAGTCTTGTTATCGTTCAAAGCAATAACCCCATAAAAGATGATTGTTGAAGTCTATATGGGGACGCTCCGCGCAATTTTCAACCCGTGCCAAGTGGGGTAGAACCAATTGCTTGATTGGAGCGCCGCCTCCATCAGACTTGCGACGATTGCGGAGCTGCTTGAGCAGCCGCCTTTTCAGCTTTGAGCGCTTCGATTTGTTCTGCAGTACGAAGCACGTACTCTGGCTTTGCCTTGGCAGTGACAACCGCTTCAGTCACGATCACCTTTGCCACATCCGTGCGGCTGGGAATTTCAAACATCGTGTCAAGGAGCAGCGCCTCAATAATCGAACGCAGGCCGCGGGCGCCCGTTTTACGCTCAATCGCCTGATGTGCAATGGCTTTAAGGGCTTCGGGCGTGAATTCAATATCCACGTCCTCCATGGCAAAAAGCACTTGATACTGGCGAACAATGGCATTTTTCGGTTTTGTCAGGATCTCAATGAGCGCTTCTTCATTGAGTTCTTCAAGAACCGTAATCACCGGCAGACGACCGACCAACTCCGGAATCAGACCGTACTTCACAAGGTCACCCGTTTCAATCTGACGGAAGACATCCGTGAGGTTGTGATCCTTTTTGCCGACGACCGTACCGGAAAAACCGATTTCACTCTTCTCCGTGCGGTGGCGAACAATGCGCTCCATTCCGTCAAACGCACCGCCGCAGATAAAGAGGATCTGGGAAGTGTCGACTTCCATCATGGCCTTTCCCGGATTCTTGCGCCCGCCCTTGACCGGCATGGACGCAATGGTGCCTTCAACGAGCTTGAGAAGAGCCTGCTGAACACCCTCGCCCGACACGTCGCGGGTAATGGAAGGGTTCTCGCTCTTGCGGGCAATCTTGTCAATTTCGTCAAGATAGATGATGCCCTTCTGTGCACGCTCAATGTCGCCGCCGGCGGCCTGCACAAGCTTAGCGACAATATTCTCAACGTCTTCACCAACGTAGCCCGCTTCCGTCAAGGTCGTTGCATCCGCAATGGCAAACGGCACATCGAGCGCACGAGCGAGCGTCTGAGCCAAAAGCGTCTTGCCCGAACCCGTCGGGCCGATCAGCAGCACATTGGACTTCTGCAGCTCAACCTTGTCTTCAAGCGCCTTGAGCTTTTTGTCACCCAACGTATTCAAACGCTTGTAATGATTGAATACCGCCACCGACAGTGTCCGCTTAGCGCGTTCCTGACCAATTACATAATTGTCGAGAAGCTCATAGAGCTCTCGCGGCGTAGGAATCTTGGCCGGAGCCGCCGCTTGAGGGTCTTCGGCAGCAGGCTCTTCAGCAGTTTTGCCGCCGGTCGTTGCGCCGGTGAGTTCGGACGCCATCAGACGGACACAGTCGCCGCAGAGGAGCTCACCGTGCAGGCCCTGAAAAAGGGAGGAGCACTGCGACTCATCACGGCCGCAGAAAGAGCAGTAGCGTTTTGCCATTTTTTGGTAAGAAATTCGTTGCCCGGCACCGAGCATTGCTTGAAAAGCATTGCGCTTTCGGACCGAAAGGAAAACTCATCCGCACAGCGCCTGACATCAGCCGTCAAGCACAATGCGGAAGGTTCTTGCCTGAGGTCAGCCGCGCACAAGTTCGAGCCGCGCAGCTGCCAGCCTCAAGCATGGGGAAAGGGAAATCAAAGATCCGCGCGGCTCGTAAGCACTCGGTCGATGAGACCGTATTCGAGCGCTTCCTGCGCGCTCATGAAATTATCTCGATCTGTATCGCGAACGAGCTCGTCATAGCTGCGGCCGGTGAAGCCGGCCATCAGTTCGTTCATCTGACGCTTGATGAGCAGTAGCTGGCGAGCACGGATTTCAACATCGCTCGCCTGACCTTCTGCACCGCCCAAAGGCTGATGAATCATGATGCGCGAATGCGGCAGTGCATAGCGCTTGCCTTTTTCGCCTGCGGCCAGAAGGAACGCGCCCATCGACGCGGCCATGCCGAGGCAGATCGTATTCACCTTCGGGCGAATGAAACGCATCGTATCAAAGATCGACATGCCGGCAGAAACCGAGCCGCCCGGGCTGTTGATGTAAAGCGAAATATCCTTGTCAGGATCTTCGCTTTCAAGAAAGAGCAGCTGAGCGACGATCAGCGAGGCCGTTTGATCGTTTACTTCCGTCGTGAGGAAAATAATGCGGTCACGCAGCAGACGCGAGTAAATGTCAAAACTGCGCTCCAGCGCGCATAAACGGTTGAAAATTGAACGGACTGCTCATCCGCTCATAGCGTTCGAACATTATGGCGGAACCGCGTGCGGTATGCATGACAGTGCGGGCGGCATTCGCTGAAAGGACGAAAAATTCGCACAATTGCGCATTTTTCCAGCGTTTAAACGCCTGCCAAAAATGCCGAAGGGCGCCCGCAGGCGCCCTCACCAGCCTCAAGCGGCAATGCCGCTTGAGTACGGAAGTGGCGGAGTGCCCGATGGGTGCTCCAACCGCTTCAAAAAAGTGCGATTAGAACTCGCCCTTCATCACCTTGTCGAATTCGACAGGCACTTCTTCCGTGGTGGCCTGACCGAGGAGCCAGTTGGTGACGTTCTCTTCCTGAACCTGCATCGCCACATTCACGCGGCTCTGACGGTCGGTCGTAAGGTACTGAACGACTTCAGCCGGATTTTCGTAAGAAGCAGCGATCGACTGGGCGCGAGCCGTGATCTGTTCATCGGTGGCCGTGAGCTTTTCACGCTGAACGACTTCAGAGATGAAGAGACCGACGCGGGCCTTCTTGACAGCCGGTTCCTGGAACATGGAGTCCGGAATATCCTTCGGGGCTTCAAGGCCGCGGCTGCGCATGGCCTGAGCGTACTGCTGAGCCATAGCACGGCGTTCTTCTTCAACGACGGCGGCCGGAACCGGGAACGTAAGCACCTTGTCGAGAGCCGAGAAGACTTCAGCAGCAGTGCGCTGTTCAAGACGATAGCTCACTTCGCGTTCGAGGTTCTTCTTGACGTCGGCACGCATGGCAGCAACGCCATCCTTCACACCGAGGGACTGAGCGAATTCGTCGTCGATCGTCGGGAAGTGCGGTTCTTCAACCTTGGTCACTTCAACGAGGAACTGGACGGTGGCGCCGTTCAGATCAGCGGGACCATATTCCTTCGGGAAGGTGAGATCGAACGTCTTCGATTCACCAGCCTTCATGCCGGCAACCGCCGCATCGAACTCGGCGAGCATACGGCCGCTGCCGATGACGAACTGGAAGCCTTCAGCCTTGCCGCCCGGGAATTCAATGCCTTCCTTCGTGCCGGTGAAGTTCACCGTAACGCGGTCGTCCTTCTGAGCGGCGCGGTCAGCAGCGGCTTCAGTGTAGGTGACGCGCTGCTTGCGCATGACGTTGATCGTTTCTTCGACAGCAGCATCATCAACCGTGGAGGTGTAACGCTTGAGGTTCAGCGCCTTGAAATCGGGATATGTGATTTCAGGGAAAACTTCAAACTTAGCCGTGAAGCGCATCGTTTCTTCGTCGCCATTGGCGCCTTCGACAGCTTCAACCTTCGGCGCACCGGCGATCTGCAGACCGGAGGCCTGAGCAGCCTTCGACCAGGCCTGACCGACGAGTTCGTTGAGGGCCTCGTCAAAGGCGCGCATGCCGTACATGGCCTCGACCTGCTTCATCGGAACATGGCCCTTGCGGAAGCCGGGCATACGGGCATCCTTGGCGTAGCCGCGCAGATGCTTCTGAGCAAGCTCGCGGACCTGAGCGGACGGAACGGAGAGCTCAAGCGTACGCTCGAGCGACACGGCCGGGGCCTCTTCCTTCTTGGTTTCAGGAGCAGCAGCCTGTTCGACGGCCTGTTCAGTCTTTTCTTCAGTCATCGCTTTGATCTTTATGTAATTTCGATCCGTTTTGCACCTAAAAACTACTTCTGGTGCCGGCGCGGCTCGATGTGTGAATAAAGACCGTTCGGCTAAAAAGCTCAGCCGAACGGTTCGGAAAATCTGTCCCTCATCAGGGGAATTTTGATCGCCGGTAATCTGCAGCAACCAAAAAAAACCTACCAAATGAGAAGCCTTGCATTATAACTAACGCCTTCTTGCGCTGCATTGAAAGTCTCCTGTCCCATTTCACTGTCTGTCCACCCATGAACTACAAGACTGCCGCTCTCTTTGTCGTCCTTGTCACTTCTCTTGTCGGATGCTCGACAACACTCGCGCCGCAGCGCAGCGCATCAGGGACATCGACCGAAACGATCCAGCCAATTCATCAGCAAGAGGATGAAGCGGAACCGCAAAGCTACCGCGAACGCATTGAAGTCGTCGTCCAGCGCATGCGAGCGGCCTGTGTGGCTCAGGACAATCAGCCGTACTACAGGAAAACCGCCTGTCTGCCTTCAGGCATTACAGACGAAATGACCAAAGACTCCACCCGCATTACCGCTGCGCAGAAACGTGCCGCCGAAGCCGTCTTCGCTTTCACTCACGAACTCAATGAAGAAACCCGCCGGATCATGCGAGAGACCCAAGATCCAGCGCTCGCCGCCCGCGCTGAGCTTTCTCAGCGGCTGCGCGACCCGCAGATCAATACCCTTCAGGAAGATCTGCTGTCAGGGAAAATTACGTGGGGAGAATACAACACTGCCCGCCGCGCACTGGCCGAAGCTGTCCGCAGCGATTTGGAAAACGAATAGCACCCGCACTTCGGCGTGCTCTTCTGTACAATGCACGCCACAGTGCGCGAGTGGCGAAATTGGTAGACGCACCAGGTTTAGGTCCTGACGCTTCACGGCGTGCCGGTTCGAGTCCGGCCTCGCGCACCACAGACCAGACAATAGTTTCAGGTTTCATCAGCAACGACGGGCGTCCGAACCCCTATCAAACTCTTTTGACACACGCCTCTAGATCAGATACGGTTCCTGCGCCGTAAGAGACGGTGCCGAACTTGGCATCCCACCCCAAAGCGGGTAGCTGCCATTGAAGGAAGCATTTTTTGTTGACTAATCTGAATGGATTAGATTAGTGAATCTCGCTCTGCCTTGATTGGTGTCGGGTATCAGGGATAACAAAACTCTGCAGGAATCAGCGAAGGATAGCACTCGCAACGCTCGCTCTTGCCGGATCCCGACGAGCGCGAAGAGTTACCTCGAACCTCTACACGTTGCGAGTGCCCCAAAAAAATACAACTCCTGTAAATCTATAGTTTTTTCAACCTTTGAACCAGACTGTTAAACTCAGTTTGGCTCTTTTGTTGTCTTAAGGTGAGTTCTATGTTTGATATTCGAAAAGCCACGCATGTCGCGGCTTATCTCCTCTGGAAACGAGGCCGTAGGATGTCGTCCCTGAAGCTCATGAAGATGATGTACATTGCCGAGAAACAATTCCTATTGCAATACGGCGAGAGATTGACAGGAGACAAAATGGTCTCCATGCCTTATGGTCCAGTTCTGTCTGCAACCTATGATTGCTTCATGGGAGATCGTGAATATTGGGACTCTTGGATCATTAATCCAGGAAACTACGACCTCGCTCTCAACAGCTCGGTAAAGGTTGATCCCGCAGATCCGCTGGACACATTTGATGAACTGTCCGTAGCTGAGAAAACTGTTCTTGACTCGGTATACAGCAAGTTTGGCGCCTCAAACCGGTGGAATTTAGTCAAATTGTTACACGATCCGGACTACTGTCCCGAATGGGAAAACCCCCAAGGATCATCCTATCCCATCCACATCAAATCCCTCCTCATGAAAAACGGCAAAACCAAGGAGGAAACGGATGCTATTCTGGAAAAGATTAGGGAAGAAGATGATCTTCAGGTTGTTACCCAGAGATTGTCATGACCGAGTTCTGTCCTAATGCAAAAGCAACAATTCTGGCGATTGCAGGAAAGATTGATCATCTTCATATAATTTGCACAAAACAGTTCTTTTACAAAGATACTGGTGCCCAATCTGTTCTGGCTGTCAACGTAAGCTCTATCCGAGAAAAAGGAACGTATGACGGGACCTGTGTTTTACGTGCTGGAGATCACCCGTTCATTACACACGATAGTTATATCCGCTATAAAGACGCTGTTGTGATGAAAGTTGAGAAGCTCATATCTGCCGTTAATTCTGGCGAAATTACAGTTATGGAAAATGTGTCAGATGAAGTTTTCGGACGCATTCTCGCCGGATTTGAAAAATCCGAATACACGAAAACAAATATTAAGAAGCTATTGCGTAAACTTTCACAAGAATAATAGCAACAAGTTATACAGAAAAAACTGCGGGGCTTTTCGTCAGACCAGGACCCTCCTAAGCTTGTCTCCGGGAGTTTGGGATTGATTATTGTCCATACCGGGCTCACCCAAACGAAGACCGGCGCAAAATTCATTGCACCGGTCTTCGATTAATCATGCCTCAGCAAAGAGACACTGTTACTTCACTTCCTGAGAAAGGGCTTTTTCCACTGAGAACGGCCAAGCCTGATAGCCCGTGCAGTTCTTCAGCTGAATCTCAACAGAAGGTTCTTTTGCCCCCCACTTGAACTCTTCAATATAGGGATTCGGCGCGGAGGTGAATGCGCCGCTCGCCATGTCAAAGCTTGCTCCGGCCGTGGCGGAATAGACGAAGATGGAATTCTTGTCAGCCTGATATTCCGTGAGCGAAGTTACCGGGCTGTACCAGTCGTGACCGCGCTCCTTGCCGTATGCCCAGATCTGTTCAACAGTCATCTTCTTCTGATCGATTTTGTAGACCACAGAACGCGAATACTTCATCTCGGGCAGCGGCGGCTGTTCCATGCCGCGGGCATCGCCGTTGTCAAAAGCCGAGACATAAATAATGTCGCCCTTGCTCTTCTCATCAATCTTAAAGGCGGTGTGCTGAGTCCAGGTCCAGTCAAACTCGCCCTCGCACTTGCTGCCGCTGCACTTGATCTTGCCGCCGTTGGCATCGATCGGCGTCAGCACCTTCTCTGCCCAGCCTTTTTTCCAGCCTTCCGGAGAGGAGAGAATCCATTTCACCTTTTTGTCACGGCCAATCTTAATAATGGCGGACTGGTGCCGAGAGCTGATAATGATCGAATCATCTTCAGGATCGTAGTCGACTGAATTGACGTGTGCCCAGTTGCGGCCAGGGCCCGTACCGACGATGTCACCGAATTTATCGGAAGCATCCAGCTTGGCGATTTCCTCCGCCGTGAGCGTCTTGCCGGCCTGTGAAGCATCAATATTGAGACAGACAGCGCCCTGATCCAAGACCTTCATTACGTTGTCGCGGTACGGATCAAGAATTTCAGCCAAACGCCATTCGTCTACCACATTGCCGTTCTGATCGACCTCAGCAATCACATCGCGCACTGTGCGTACGTTCTTGCCGTCAGCGCGCTTCCAATTGGAGCTCGAGACACGCAGGAAATAGTGCCCGTTGTCCGCATCGTCCATGGAATGCGAGAAGTCACCGTAGCGCATCGGAAGACGGCGATTGAAGACCTCGCGTCCCAAAATGTCGTACTTCACGTAGCGCTGGCCAAAGCCCCAGGTGAGCAGACCGTCAGCATTCTGCTTGAAGCCCATCATGACGCCCGCAGAATAAAGTGAATTGAGGTCATAGATCGGGTTGGCGAACATGAACCAACGAACTTCACCCTTGGTATCAATAACGGTGTTCTGCGGCCAGTAATTCCATTCGAGTGCGCCGCCGGTCGGATTGTTCCAAACTGCACGAGTGCCGATGCTGGATTTCTGACCAAAGTTGTTGACGAAGTAGAGGCGGTCAGAGAATTCCGGATCGGCCTTCTTCACTTCTGCCTCAAACGGCATCATGCGCTCCATGGTGTTTCCTGCAGGCTCAAAGTAAACAGGAGGCGCATAGAGCTTATATTCGTCTGAAAACTTTTCCTTTTTGCCCGTCGTGTCAATTCTCGTGTAATCAACACGAATGGTGTTGAGATAGTCCGGATACAGCCCGAAGATAGGAACGCCGCCGTGCGTGAGAAGCTGTGAGCGTGAGACCTTGTAGCTGATCTTTTGTCCGCCCTGCTTAGGCACAATGTGCACCGTCACATCCGCGAGCGTGTAACCGCCGTCACGAATCACAGCAGTGAGCGGCGCAATGCCATAGGGATTGCCCATCACTTCTCCGATGTGGCCTTGCACCTCATAATCGATCTTCGGACCAGAGGCCCCGCCGATCGCCATAGCGGCGGCAGGGATGGCAGCAGCGACGGCCAGAGCGATCCACTTCATCTTCATTACAAAATCTCCTTTTAGCGAGTGCAGAAACAAAAGAAACTGCATCGTTGAAATCGTTCCGTTTCAAGCGGAACGCGACGAAACTCAGTATGAAGACTTAGCCGAAATAACTAAATCGGGGCTTGCGCAGGATTGTGTTGCGGATCTCGAAGATCGCTTTCTTCAAAAAGAGAAAACTGTCAGGCCTCAATAAAATGAATGGAATTCACATCCGCCAAGGTCTTGGGTGCACTCACGATCACCGAGCGCACCCAGACAGATGCCGGATCCTGATGGGTTCGGTTGTGCCAGATGAGTGTCGGCCCGTAGACAACTGCATTTTTGGGTCTCCCCAAAATTATGAGATCGGGCATGAATTTTTGAAGCTGAACGGCGAGCTGCAATGGCACCGCTCCCCAAAGATTGGTCTGACAAAGAATCTGCGCAATGGGAATAAAGAACGGGGACCAAACGGCGATATTTTCCGCCATCAACGGAATATCTGCTTCAGCATCAAACCATGGATCATCTAAATCGTTCAGCGGACCAGTCATCACCCGAATCTGTCGATAAGCCTTGAAGTCTTTTCGAGTCAATGTCCGCTCTTGAGCGAGTTTCACCAATGGATGGTGCCTTCCGCAGACCAGAACAAAAACGTCATCAGCGAGCCGAAGGCTATGTAAATTTGGATCTGACGGAACAAACGGATAGATTGCAAAATCGGCCTCTCCCGACGAAAGCAATCTTCCAAAATCAGCTCGAATAGGGCGAAATTCAACACCAATTGAAGGCGCCTTTTCAAGCAGTGCAGAAACGGATGGCGTCAGAAAAGTGAAAATCGCATTATCTACGCATAGAATTCGAAAAATTCGACGCACATCACTTGGCCGGAAAACTTCCTTCTCAAAAAGCCGGCCGTAATTAACAAGAAGTTCAGAAACACCGCCATTGAGTTCACGAGCTCGCGGCGTGGGAACCAAACCTCGATTAGTTCGAAGAAAAAGATCGTCATCGAGGAGCTCACGCAGCTTGGCAAGCGTGCGGCTGGCGCCGCCGACCGACATAGCGCATTCCTGTGCAGCCTTCGTTAAAGATCCCGTTCGGAAAATAGCAGAAAAGAGAAAAAGTGCATCGGTGTCTATATTTGGTCGCTGCATATGGTTTCGGGCAATCATTTAGGCCGTCAAGAGATAACGGCAGTAAAAAAGGCGGCACCCGCAGACGCCGCCTTTTGTGAACTCAGACTGCGGCGAATATTTTTTCCGCCGCAGCTGACCGAGCACTAAAGAAAGCTTAGTGCTTGCCGCCGCAACCGCAGCCGCAGCCGTCCTGCTTCTTTTCCTCGTTGCTCTCGTGATGATGGCCGCAGCAGCCTTCGCCTTCGCCGTGCTTATGCTCATGGCCGTGCCCACCGCAGCAGCATTCGCCTTCCTCATGATCGTGCTCATGATGATCGTGACCGCAGCAGCACTCGCCTTCGCCGTGCTTATGCTCATGGCCGTGTCCGCCGCAGCAGCATTCACCTTCCTCATGATCCGCCGTGCTTGTGCTCATGGCTGTGTCCGCCGCAACAGCATTCGCCGTCATGATCGTGGTGGTGATGACCGCAGCCGCAGGAATCTTCATCGTCATGACAGCCGCAGCCGCAGCCGCCATGCGCAGCCTTGAACTGGATCGGGTCAAAGGGCGATTCAGCTTCCGTGACCTCAAGTCCTACCATCTGAAGCATCTTGGCCAGATTGGGCAGCGGCAGAACAGCAAAACCCTCTTCGATCTGCGCAATACGAACGCCGCGGTTAACCAGCGCACCAGCAGCTTCACGCAGCACATTCACGTCGCCCGTCACGTTGAGCACCTTTTCAACTGCCGGACGAACTGCCCAGAAGCCGCCTTTTTCATCAACGAATACATCATTGACTTCAACCGGACGAAGCTGATCGGCAGGAACGCCAAGTTCAACTTCGCCTTCCGGCGTATGAATGACCTGAGGAAGCTCTGCACGCTGAGCGGATGTGAGCGGCAGTGCATGAGCCTTGTCAAGCAGGGTCTGAGCGGGAGCGGCGTTGGCCGGCAAAAGCTTCGTAAGCGTGGACATATCTATTTAATCCTGTTATCAGGATGTGCTGCAGTTGCGGGGAGCAGCACATCCGAAAAAATGAAAGCTGCTTTATTTTATGGTATCGGGAACCAATCGCTGATAGTTATTTTGCTTTATGAAGTATCTGCCAAACTTTGAAATCTTTATATTGTTCAGTCCCTGCTCGAATCTGAAAACAAATGCCGATTTCTAATTTATCCGCCAAGCACCCCCTCGAGCGCGTCTGACAGTCGATCTACCGGAATAATTTCCAGTCCTTCAACAGGCTGCCGAGGCATATTCGCACGAGGGATCAGTGCTTTAGAGAAGCCGAGCTTAGCAGCCTCACGCAGACGCTCCTGACCTCGAGCAGCAGGACGAATTTCACCGGCCAAACCCACCTCGCCGAAAACGACAAGCCCGCGTTCGAGCGGCCGATTCCGCCAGCTCGAGCAGATAGCCGCCAGAATGGCCAAGTCCGCTGCCGTCTCCGAGATTTTCACGCCGCCCACAGCATTGACAAATACATCTTGGTCAAAAAGTGCAACGCCAGCGTGTCGATGCAGCACAGCTAAGAGCATTGCCAGACGCTGCCCGTCAAAGCCGACAGCAAGGCGTCTGGGAGCGGGCAGATGCGTCTCATCGACGAGCGCCTGCACCTCGACCAACAGCGGCCGCGTACCTTCCTGAGTGACGAGAACGGTGGATCCCGGAACGTTCGATTTGTATTCAGAGAGAAAAATAGCGGATGGATTCGTCACGCCGCGCAGACCATGATCAGTCATGGCAAAGACGCCAAGTTCGTTGACCGCGCCAAATCGATTTTTGAAGGCTCTGACGAGTCGAAAGTTCGAATGCGTATCGCCCTCAAAATAAAGCACCGTATCCACGATGTGTTCGAGCACTCGCGGCCCAGCGAGCGAGCCTTCTTTGGTGACGTGCCCCACAAAAAAGAGCGAAGCGCCGGAAGTCTTGGCCGCACGGGTAAGTCTGGCAGCGCATTCGCGCACTTGCGACACGGAGCCCGGAGCGCTGTCGAGCGCGCCGGAAAAAAGTGTTTGAATCGAATCTATGACGACGAATTCCGGGCGTTTTTCATTGATGACCGCTTCGATGTGCTCAAGCTCAATTTCACTCATCAGCTTGAGACCCGCCGTCGGCAGCTGCAGCCGCTGAGCGCGAAGCGCAATCTGCGCGGCACTCTCTTCACCGGAAACGTAAATGCAGCTGAGCCCCGCAGCCGCCAGGCGAGCCATCACCTGCAGCAGAAGCGTCGACTTGCCGATCCCCGGATCGCCGCCAATCAGAGAAACGCCGCCCTTGACAAGACCGCCGCCCATGACGCGGTCGAATTCGGAGAGCCCCGTAACGATGCGCGGAGCATCCTCTGCTGCCACATCGGAAAGATCCTGCAGAGCGCCCGTCGTATCGACGAAGCCGCGGCCGGAGCGTGAATCCGCACCGTAGCGGGCCGCGGCGCCAGTGGCCACTCTGAATTCCTTCAATGTATTCCACGCCTTGCAATGCGGACACTGTCCCATCCATTTGGCCGTGGTGCCGCCGCACTCGGAGCAGACAAATTCGATACGGTCCTTTTTGGCCATGCGGTCAGCCTTTCAATACAAGCGGCACTCGTCGGGCGAGCGCACAGAGAAGTTCGTAGCCGATCGTGCCGCACCGTCGGGCAAGATCATTCACGGCGATATGCCGCCCCCAAAGCTCTACCTTCGAACCCACATCAGCTTCCGGGATATCGGTAACGTCAATGGTAAGCATATCCATCGAAACAGCTCCGGCAAGCGGCGCCTGAGAGCCTTCCACCCAAACCGGCGCGCCGTCGGGCATCGAACGCGGATACCCGTCTGCGTACCCGCAGGCAACTACGGCAATCCGTGAGGGCCGCTGCGCCGTCCAGCGGGAACCGTAGCCCACGGATTCGCCGGGGCGGACTTGCTGGAGAGCGATGATTTCAGCGCCGAGCGTCATGGCGGGAATAAGGCTGAGCGACTCTGAGGTCACCGCTTCGTCCGGAGAGACGCCGTAAAGTGCAACACCGGCTCGAACAGCCTGTCCCTGAACTTCTGGGTGAAACAAAATGGCACCGGTATTGGCCAGACAGGCCTGCTCCCGCGCCAGACCACCCATGGCCGCAAGCTGGTCGGCCACCGTCACGGGCGCATGCACGGCAGACTGTTCGGCATTGGCGAAATGAGTCACATAATCCATGACGCGGACACCGGGAATCGCGGCCAGCTGAGCTGCAGCAGCAGGCGCTTCGGCGGGACGGAAACCCAGGCGGTTCATGCCGCTGTTGACTTTGACATGCACACGGACATCCTTAGGCTTGGCAACACGAAGGATGGCGATTTGCCAAGGTGAATGCACCACCGTCTCAACTTTGAGCGTCTGCAGGGGTTCAATGTCTGCGGCATCGAAAAAACCTTCAAGCAGCAAAATCCGCTTGTGCCAGCCGCAGCGGCGGACAATTTCAGCATCGCAAAGATCGATCGTAGCCAAGCCGTCTGCATCGGCAAAAGCTGTCACCGCATTGTCGAGACCGTGACCGTATGCATTGGCCTTCACTACCGCCCAGAGCGCCCGGCCTGCGGCTTTCGAACGCATGACGCCGAGATTATGGCGAAGCGCTTCAAGATCAATTTCTGCGGATATGGGACGCGGCATCTGCGCAGTTTCTCCCCGATTAGCTTGTCTGAAGAGCACGCAGCCGTTTTTCTGAAAAGTCCTGTCTGCGACTCAATGAAGGTCAAAGAGAGGCGCCGCGCGCAGAATTTGACATTTTCTCATCATCCGGGAATACATGCGTCGCCGGCCTGCAACGGAGTGTTGCGAAATCCGCATCTGTGTTTCTCCCTGCTCAAGGAAGTATATTTTGCGCACTGCATTGCAGTCGTCCTCTTTCACTTGGCTAAAATTGCAGTTTCCCAATGCGCCGTCTTCGCTCAAGCGCGGACGGCCGCCCAGTTTCAGGCATAAGGAGAACAGGTTGAAACGCGGCTTTTACACCATTATGGCGGCGCAGTTTCTGTCGTCTCTGGCAGATAACGCACTCCTCATCGCCGCCATTGCGCTCCTTGCGAGTCTGGGCGCCCCAGAATGGCAGACGCCGCTCCTCAAACTATTCTTCGTCGTGAGCTACGTCCTTCTGGCAGCCTGGGTGGGCATCTTTGCTGACTCGATGCCCAAGGGCCGAGTCATGTTCCTCACGAACTTTCTCAAAGCCGTCGGCTGTCTGCTGATGCTTTTCGGCGGCCATCCGCTGCTCGCCTACGCTATTGTCGGCATTGGCGCTGCCGCCTATTCCCCCGCCAAATACGGCATTCTCACGGAACTGCTTCCTGCCGAAAAACTGGTCATCGCCAATGGCTGGATTGAAGGGCTCACGGTCGGATCCATCATTCTCGGCGTCGTACTGGGCGGCGTGCTGATTAAGCCTGAAATCGCTTCCCCGATTCTTTCTCTGTTTCACCTCAATGCCATCGGCCTCACGTCGTTTGCCGAAGCGGCGATTTTTGCCATTACCTTCGTTTATGTAGCCGCCTCCATCGTCAATCTGGCGATCCCGGATACCGGAGCACGTTACCCCAAGCAGAAATTTGATCCGATTGATTCAATCCGCGGCTTCATGACAAGCTGCCGGCTGCTTTGGCACGACCGTCTTGGGCAAATCTCACTTTCCGTCACGACGCTTTTCTGGGGCGCAGGCGCAGTCCTGCAGTTCCTCGTTCTCAAGTGGTGCGATCATGCACTCGGCATGACCCTCTCGGAGGGCGCCGTCATGCAGGCCGTGGTCAGTCTCGGCATTGCCGTCGGCGCAGTGCTTGCGGCCGCCCGAGTGCCGCTCGTGAAGTCGCTCTCCGTGCTGCCGATGGGCATCATCATGGGAGCACTCGTCATGTGCATGGCCTTTTTTACTCGTGCCGACGCACCGGCGGGCGGCATCGAGATTTTCGGTCAAAGTCTCTCATGGGCCGTCATCATTGCCAGCATCGGCATGATTGCCGTCGGCATCTGCGCGGGGTTCTTCGTCGTGCCGATGAATGCGCTTTTACAGCATCGCGGCCATGTACTGATGAGTGCCGGCCGTTCCATTGCCGTGCAGAACTTTAATGAGAACCTCTCCATTCTCACCATGCTGGGCGTCTATTCTCTGCTCATCAAATTTGACTTGTCCGTTCCCGCCACGATGCTCACTTTCGGCGGCTTCGTGATGGTTTCCATGGCGCTGGTGATTCTGAAGCATCATCGCAACCAGCGGGAATTCGACAGTACGCATCTGATCGGCGAAGAAAAGCGACATTAAGTTTTTGCTGCCCGCCGGCAACAGCCTGTCAAAAACCCTCCCTGAAGCCCAAGGTTCTCAGGGGAATATTGGCGCTCCCGAATCAACAATCAGGAGCGCCGCTCCATTTATGCAGCTGGCTGAGCTTCAAAACGAACGCCAGGCCCAGACACTTCACTTTCTCCGAATGTGCCTCGGGGTTTCACCACAATATGCACCCCTACGCGCTCGCGCACTGCTCGCACATGGCTGATGATGCCGATGAGCTTCCCAGTCTTTTGCTGGAGCATCTCTAAGGCATTCAAAGCTTTTTCGAGCGTATCGGGATCGAGCGTGCCAAAGCCTTCATCCAAAAAGAGCGTATCGACCTGCATACGGCTTGAACTCACGCGCGAAAGGGCAAGCGCCAAAGCAAGCGAAACCAAGAACGTCTCACCGCCCGACAAATTAAAGGAGGTCCGCTCGAGCCCCGCGAGTTCCAAGTCTCGGACTGCAAGATCGAGTTTTTGCGAACCGGCCGGAATCAGCTGATAACGACTTTGCATACGCGAGAGAATCACATTGGCTTCGTGCAGCAAAAGCGCAAAAGTGAGGCTCTGAGCAGCCAGACGGAAGGTTTTGCCGTCCGCACTGCCGATCAGCCCTGAAAGCTTTGCCCATTTGTCGGCTGAGGTTCGGGCGGTCTTAAGCTCAGCCTCAATCAGGGCGGCTTTCCGGCGAACAGCATCATCGGCTTCGAGCTGCTGGCGAAGGCTGCCGAGACGACGCTCTGCCTCACTGGCCCTCTCGTCGGTTTGGGCCAGTTCCGCGGCCGCTTCTGCCTCTTGAACGTCACGGTGAGGCGTTTGCAAAAGCGCTTCCAGGTCTCTTTGAGCCGTCGCTCGGTTCGACTCGGCCGCTGCATAGGCCTGGCCGGCAGCCTCTGCGGTTTGTTCGAGCTCCTTAATTCGGGCGGGATCGCGTTCGGCCGCGAGCAGCGCGGCTTCATCGGCAAACGCTGCGTTTGCCAGAAGCTCGCTGAACCGCGCCTTGGCATCTTCCGTTTTCTGTGCAAACTCTTGCGCCGCCTTTTTTTCTGCCGATAGCGTTGCCTCGATCGTCTTCAGGTGTTGCGCCGCCTGGGCACTTGCCTGTGCGGCATTACGCTCTTTTTCGCGCGACGACCGCACTCGGTGAGCGAGCTCGCGGCGTTCAGCCTGTGCTGAACGCTGGCCAAACTTGTTTTCACGATCTTTGCGGACATCCTGAGCGGCCTGATGCGCCGCTTGCGCACGCTCACTCGCGGCAGCCTGCGCTTCATCAGCGCCGCGTTTCTGTGCAGCCGCTGCATTTGCTGCCGCTGAGGCCGCAGTTAACTTTTCTTGCGCTTTTTGAGCAGAGGCATCCGCAGCCGCATAACGCTGGCGGCGTGCCTCGGCCTCATTAAGGAAAGACTGCGGCTCGGCGAGCACCGCCTTTAAATCGGTGTCGGTAGCGAAACAATGTTTCGCGGCAAGCAGAAAAGCATCACGCCGTACCCGCAAACGCTCGCCGCTCTCGCGCTGCTGTGCCTGAAGCTGCTCGAGACTCTCCTGAGCGGCCCGAAGGCGAGCCGACACACGAACGTCTGCCGCCTGAGCCTCATGAAAGGCGTTCACTGCCTTGACCTCTTCTGCACGCACGAGCGCCAGCCCTTTATCCGCCGCTTCGGCATTTTTCGACCATGCTTCAATGGCGTCGAGCACCGCATTGAAGCCGGCAGCCCTTTGCGGCGTCAATGCCTCTGCAAAATCCTGCGGATAGGCACTGTGCAGTGCCGCAATACGCTGAGTGAGCACTTCGCGCATGCGTGATGCCTTGTCTCCAGGAGATATATCAGACAAAAGGGCCAACAGTTCGCCGCATTCGAGGAACCACTGCGCCGCCCATGCTCGACCGGTAAATCGGCGCATTTCAACGAGTTTGGCCTCAAGCGATCCCTCTTGATAAACCGCAGCCTGAAGACGCTGCGCATCTTGAAGCCGCTGGGCAGCCGCTTCCATTACGGCTTGTGCTTTGACTGCAGCATCGTGAGCTTCATCCGCTTTCACTTTGTCAGCAGCGATTTTCTTTTCACCAAGCGCGGCGGCGGACTTTGCATTCAGACTATTTTTTTTGGCGTCGGCATAAGCCTCTGCTGCGGCCGCGGCCGCCGGCAGATGCTCCGCAAGCTCACGATCGCCCTGAAGCATCTCCAGCGCACCCAGTGCTCTGCGGCGCTCATCTTCTGCAGACTTCAGCGCTGCTGCGCACTTTTGCACCTCGGCATCCGCCCGCAAACTGCGCGCCTGGGCATCCGCAAGCGCCGCACTGCTCGCTTGGGCTTCTGCGTCCGCAATAGCCAGACATTTGTCCTTTTCTTCCATCTGCTCGAGCTCAGGAATCGTTTTCGCCTCATCCTCGGCAGCCTGCAATGCAGCCTGCCGTGCTGCGTCAGCGGCTGCCTGAGCCTGCGCTTGATGCGCCTGCGCCTGCACTTGAGCCGCCTCATATTGCGCTGCTTCCCGGCGATGCGCTTCAGCGGAGGCTGCGCAGTCGAGCATCCGTCGGCGTTCCGCAAGAGGCTCCACAGCCGAGCGAGCGGCAGCGGCTTCACGCTTCAATGCTTGAGACGCCTGCGCCGCTTTTTCGGCCTGAACGAATGACTGCTCAGCGTCCTTCAGACGTGCGCGGGCGGCTGTTGCCTGACGTATCCAGCGGAGATCCGCTTCGAGTTCACTGCGGCGAAGTCGAACATGCTTGGCTTCGTCTGCAGTCGTTTCGAGGGCGGTTTCCAAGGCCTTGCGGGCATCCTCAGCGAGCATTTCCGCCCCTTCAAGATGAACCAAAAGGCGCTTGACCTTATTGTTCTCATCGCGGCAGCGCTCAAACACCCATTGGCCAATTGTGCTGTAAAGCTTTGTGCCGGTGATTTTTTCAAGAATCGCCGCACGATCATCGACCTGGGCACGCAAAAGCTCCGTAAAAGCACCCTGAGCGAGAAGCGCGCTGCGCGTGAAGGTTTCATAGTCCATCCCGAGCACTTCAGGCACTTTTGCGTTCCAAGCGAGTTTCTGCTCTGCAACAATTTCCCCCGTTTCCGCACTGCCATCGGGCAAACGCACCAATTCCACTTGAGCATCACGCGGCTCGCCCGTGCGCTTAAGCCTAACGCTCCAGCGCGACCGCCAGAACTTTCCCATGGATTCGAAGACAACAGACGCTGAGCATTGTTTGCGGCCTTCGGTCAGGACCATACAGCCGCGATCGGTTTTCTTCGAGGTCGACGTTCTGGTCTCCATGCGTGGCGTTTTGCCAAAAAGCGCCAGTGTGACAGCATCCAAAATCGTCGTCTTTCCGCTTCCGGTGGGGCCGACAATCGCGAAGATGCCGCTTTCAACATAGTCGCGATTTGTGAAATCGATCTCATAGCGGCCGGCGAGCGAATTGATATTTTCAATTCTGAGTTTCAAGAGCCGCATGGCCGGTCTCCTTTGCATCGATTTCGTTGTCTTGATGAGCGCCTCGGCCGGCCAGATCCGACACAATTTCTGCGCGGCGGGCGTCTGCCTCACGCATGAGCTCACGGCCGGCCTCCAGCGCTTCGGCAAAGAGGGGCTCCAACTCTTCCCGAACGATGTCGTCCGCGCCGCTTCTTTCTAAAACCGACCGGAAAACTTCTTCGGGCGTAATGTCATCGAGCCGCCTTTCGGGCATGCCCCAGCCTCTGAGACCTTCCGGAGTGCCGATGCGCACAGCAGCCAGATGCACGCCGGCATGTTCAGCCGAGCGCTGAAGTGTTTGCACGACCGTGTTCGCATCCGTTGCCGCGCCCGTAAAAAACACCTCGACAACGGCGCCTGGCGCCTCACGGCCCACTTCCAGCAAACGCAGCTGAAGCGCTTCGAGCGTGCCGGAAATACGAGTGAGAATGCGCGGCTGCGGTACATGAATGGCATGCTTCTCAACGCCATGGTCCGTGATGACCACCTCCAGAATCTGCTGCTTGTCAGAAATCGCGCCAAAGTCGAGCATCAACGGCGAACCGCAGTACCACGCGGTGCCGTTTGACCCCGCCGCCGCCTGCGGGCGATGAATATGCCCCAGCGCGATGTACCGCCAGCCTTCGCCAAAAGCGGCCGCAGAAACATTGCGAAGTGACCCTACATATACCGAAGCATCTGCCTCATCGGACGAAGCTGAAACGCTTTCTGCCGCCCCGCCCACGGAACTGCCGGCTACGAAGAGGTGACCCATAGCGACCAACGGCACTTCAGGACCAACCCATTCAACGAGCTTTTGGTGCACGGCATCGTAATGAGCCCGCACCCCGTTCTCCCATGCGCGGCGGCGGTCCGTTTCGGAATCTGAAACCCCGGAGAGCCGCACATCCCCTTCGCGCAGATAGGGCACCGCCGCAATCCCCAGCATGGGGACTCCCGCGGCATCCCGGATGACAACCGCCTCCGTTTCCGGCGTATTCCCGGCAACAATCGTACGGATCGTGGAAAGCAAAACTTCAGGCGCCCGCAAAAAACGCAGGGAATCATGATTGCCTGCCGTTACTACAACCGCACGAAGCGCTGTCTGCGAAGCCTTCGTCAGAAAATCATAGTAAAGACGCTGAGCGTCCGAGGACGGCATCGTCGTATCAAAGATGTCGCCGGCGATGAGGAGTACATCCGGACGACGCTCGCTGATCTGACCGAGCAGCCACGTCAGAAACGAACGGAAATCTTCCGTTCGATCCACATCTGCAGTTTGCCGCCCCAGGTGCCAGTCTGAGGTATGAAAAATACGCACGGCTCGTCGTTTCTCGACAGGTGCATCTACGGATGAAGGCATGTATCAACTCTTGTGTAAGTACTGGGTTCATTCCATAAACGCATAGTACTCACATCCTGCGTCGCTGCCCGACTGAAATAAGCAGGCGCGGCTCCAGCCGGTGTTTTTGCTGAGTCAACATAAAAAAGGCGACATCTCTTTCGTATGCCGCCCCGTCTAATGATGCTTGAAGCCCCTCGTGCTGAATCAAGCTTGTTCGCCCAATCCAATGAGCCGTTCAGGATGCGTATAGACATTGGCTCGTCCGCGTCGGCAGAAAGCTGCAAGCGTAATCCCGGCCTTTTGAGCGACCTCGATGGCGAGTGCCGTCGGCGCCGATACTGCGAAGATGATTTCGACGCCCGTCATCGCGGCCTTCTGTACCATCTCGTAGGAGGCGCGGGAGCTGATCACCAGCGCCCCTTCGGTCCAGCCCTGCTTGGCACGCAGTCCCAGAAGTTTATCGAGCGCCACATGACGGCCGACATCTTCGGCGCCGCCCGCAAGCGATCCGTCGACATTCACCCAAGCGGCAGCGTGCGTCGCACCCGTGAGTTGGCCAAGCTCCTCGATCTCGTGGAGGTAGTTGAGCGCTCTTTCATAGTGCTGAAGGTCAAAAGTCTGTGTAAAGGGAACACGAGGCGTCGGACGAACCGCGCCCTCTAAAGACTCCACGCCGCAGATGCCGCAGCCCGTTCGCCCGGTCATCGAACGCCGGTACTCCTTAAGCTTCCAGAAGTTTTCCGAGGCGATCGTCAGTTCAATGTTCTTGCCGCCGCGGCAGCCCTCGGTCACTTCAATCCCGTAGATTTCAGAAAGATCGGCAACAATCCCTTCGGCCAGAGAGAAGCCGATGCCAAACTCTTCGAGCTGGGCGGGCGTTGCCATCATCACCGCATGCGAAATGCCGTTGTAGACCAGTGCAATAGGCACTTCCTCAGCAACGTAGTCCACATCCGAACCCGAGGTCGACTGAGCAATGCGCACGATTTCAACGCGGCGAGCGCTGGCGTTGAGCCCCGTATCACCGCCGACAATCATGCCGAAGGCGTTCAGAAAAGCAGCATTGTCTGTCGGAATCATTTTCGTCATCTCACATGAATCCTGTGAACGATGGTTGGAAGATGTCTTTGCTCAGCTCTAAGGGGGTTAATTTTGCCGCCCTGGAGCGCGGCCCACCTGGGTCGAATCGACAGGCTTCAGAATGGGTTTAGGCACTGTACCTTCCCGAACGGCGGCATCGTAAGCCTCTTCAAGACCAGTCAGCACAATCGCTTCAATATCGGCGCTGAAGGTCAGTTCATCGCCCATCGCGAAAAGCGTCGGCATGGCGCCGCCGCACTTCGAGCAGACATGCATACGGTGCATATCATCAGCTTCGTCGCTGATATAGGTCAGCTCTGAAACAACGTCGTTGCCGCAGCGAACACAGCGAATGCGTTCATAAAGCCACGAGGCGCCGCAGGTGCTGCAGAAGAGTTTCTTGACGTTGCCGCGAAGCGTCGTTTCAACGACCGCAGCGATATCGGGCTCCGATCCGCAGCAAAAGCAAGTATTGGTGCGGCTATAAGAGGGCTTTTGCTCTTCCGAGCGTTCAAGCAGTCCGGAAGCCTTTTCTGCAAAGCGCGTGAGATAGGCACGCAGCGTTTCGCCGAGGACGGGCAAAACGAAAATATCGAGGAGTGCCTCATCTGCATCGCCAGAATCCCAAAGCTTAACCACCGCTTCCAGATAACCGTGCGGATTTTCACTGGCCGTGCGAACAAGCGCTTCGGTACAGTAAGGCGCGAAGTCAAAATGCTGTGCTGCGCTGCCGAGTTTTTCGTCTAATTCGAGGCTCTTGAGCAGTACCGACCCGAGATGCTTGGCGCAGCGGCAGAAAGAATCTGCATTGATGCGCACAAAACCTGCACGCAGAAGCGGCGTGCCGTTGGGCTTGCTCGCTGCGATCGTTTCGTCGGCCGTGGGTTCGCGCTCGACCACGACATCCTCATCGTCGAGCTCGTTGCTGATCGCGGCCGCTTCCAGAATGAGCGGACCGAAAATGGCGAGGCGGCGTCGGACGTCTTCATCCTTAAAAGCGCGGTAGCGGTCAAGAGCGCGTTCGATCGACTTCGGGTTCATGGATTTCAATTCCTTCTTTTTTCTTCGGGGGTCTTTGCGCGTTACAGAACAATTTTTGTCATTGCGCAAGAGTATGCGGCTTCATGCCGAATAGAAACTTTTTGCAGGCATTTCCAGATCAGGATTTGATCCAACCCTGTTTGCAGGAAGGTTCTTTGCTGCCGCCGCAGACTTTTACGGACTCCGCAGCCGTCTCGAGAAGACTATGGAAAGCTTTTCAAGACGGCTCGGAATCAGTGGTCTATAAACAACTCGAAGCACTCTTCACTTCTCTCCCCCTCGAACCAGGGCCGAGGGGGAACTGGAATGCACTTTTGAGTTCTCATCAAGAGCGCGTTTACTCCGCTCTCTTTTCAATCGTCACGTTCTTGCCGGTGGTGAGCTCTTCGTTGGCCCAGTAACCCCAGTGGTAGAGGGCGTCCGATTCACTCACCTTGCCGTCGCCGAACATGATTCGGGCAGTGCCGCGGTAGGGCTGGAAAATACCCGCACCGAGATAGATGTGTGCAATGCCGACGATCACCGTGAGGCAGAAGAAGATATCGTGGAGCATACGGGCCCAGAGGAGGACCTCATCGCTGAACGCAACCTTCATGCCGCCGTTAGGGAGCAGGCCCGTATTGAGCCACAGCACCAAACCGGTAAGCGCCATGATGATGCAGAAGAACACCAATGCGCCGTCAGCCAGACGCTGCGCCGATTTGACATGGTGCTGCGGAGGCATATGGATTTTTGACGGTGCAAAGAGATAGAACGGAAAGAGCATCGCCCACTTGTAGTCGTCCTTGTCCCACTTGCCGAAAATATCTTCCTTAAAGAGGTGTGCAGCTCCCTTCGGGGATTTAAACACCGCATAGAGCGGAACAAGAATGAACGGGATCGCGAACACGCGGTGAAGCATGCGCATCCAATAGGTGAACTCTCCCCCCATAATCGAGCCGCCGAGCTCGGGCCAGAACACGAAGAGGCCCGTAACGGCAAGCAGGATGCAGGTGATCGCCGCGACGCCGTGCGTGACGCGCGTCAAGAGCGAATGGCGCTGAATGTAGCGAGTCATGATGTCTCCTTAATGGGCGTCTTTGCCGGATTGAACCTTTTTGAGCGCTTCGCGTGCTTCCCGCTCCGCGAGGGCGCGCTGTTCGGGCGTCCAATGTGCTTTCGCTTCCTCAAGGGTGACCTCCTTGCGGCGGTAGCCGAGATTGGCGAGGAACGAGACGGCCAAGGCACCGATGACGGCGGCCGTACCCACAGCGGTAACCGGCTTGATGATGTCAATGCCGTTGAGCACTGCTTTGGGCTTCGGATCCGTCGGCAGGCCATAGGCTTCATGACCGTAAGCGCAGACGTGAATCACGTGCAGGCCGCCGCATTCATTTTCACCATAGACCTCCGCCTTCGTGAAGCCCTTCTTCTTGAGGAACTCCACACGTTCGTGAGCCTTCTTGAGCATCTCTTCACGCGGCCCGAAGCGCAGCGCTTCAGGCTGGCAGGTCTTGACGCAGGCAGGAATGCCGCCGTTGTCGAGACGATCAATGCAGAGCGTGCACTTGTCGATACGGCCGTCCATCGGGCGGAAACGCGGCACGTCGAACGGGCAGGCCGCCTGACAGAACGTGCAGCCGTTGCACTTATCGGTGTCGAGCTTCACTACGCCGCGCTCATCCTTGCTGAGCGCGCCGGACGAGCAGGCTTTCACGCAGCCCGCGTCCGTGCAGTGGTAGCAGGAACGCCGACCAATGGACCAGTTCACCGGATGGAACTTGTCGCCCGAAGGCTTCTCATCAAAAGTCATGATGAGACGGGTGTCGCCGTTGAGATCCAGCGGGCCCTGATAGGTACCGTTGAAGTTCTTCTCATTGGCGTTGAGTTCAAGACTTGCCGGCAGCACATTCCACTGCTTGCACGCCACCTGGCAGCCGCGGCAGCCAGTGCAGTGCGAGGAGTCGAACAGCATAGCGACTTCTTTGTTATCAGCCATTTATTTGTCTCCTGGATTTATGGTCGCCGGTGCTTCAGGCAGCCTTCTCAATGTTGACAAGGAAGGCCTTGTATTCGGGAATGAAGCTCACCGGATCGCCCACATTCGGGGTCAGATCGTTGACGTTGTCGCCGGTGGCAAAGGAACCCGCCCACGAGAAGTGGTGCGGCATGCCGACCACGTGCGTGAGCTTGCCGTTGATCTGCATGGGCTGCATGCGAATCGTGACCATTGCCCGAACCTTGACCGAACCGCGGTTGTTCCACACACGGACCGTATCGCCGTTCTTGATGCCTTTTTCCTTAGCGAGTTCTTCGGAAAGTTCAATAAAGTTGCAGCTGATGAGCTCATTGAGCCAGGGAATCGATCGGGTCTGCGCACCGGTCTGCCACTGCTCGGTAACCGAGTAGGTCGTGCAGACATAGGGGTAGTCCTGCGTCGTGCCGCGGCGGTTGTCCTTGTCCTCCGTGAAAAGTGCACAGGGAGCCTGAACGCTGTCGTTGAGCAGATTCTTCGTCGGTGATTCAAACGGCTCATAGTGTTCGGGCATCGGACCGTCGGCCATGGCATAGGAGAAGAGCCGAGCGTTCTGCTCCCACGTCATGAAGAAGGCCTTATTGTCGGGCGGATTGGCAGTAACAAAGTCGCCCACGTCATACTGAAGCCACTTGTCGCCCTTCCATTCGACGAAAACCTTTTCCGGATTCCACGGACGGCCCTTCATATCGCAGGAAGCGCGGTTGTAGAGCACGCGGCGGTTGGCAGGCCACGCGAAGGACCAGCCCGAGAAGAGCCCCATGCCGGACGGATCTTCCTTAGAGCGGCGGGCCGTCGGCTGCTTCATCGGATCGAGCTTGTCGGCTTCGTTGTTGTAGTAGCCCGAGTAGATCCACATGCCGCAGGCAGTCGAACCGTCAGCCTGAAGCTGAGCGTAGCCCGGCAGGAGCTTGCCGTCCTGGACCGTGTAGCCGTTGATCGCCCAGCACACAGCGCGCAGGTCGTACTTGCCGTCGACCTTATAGTCCATGTTGGCTTTGAGGATCGGATCCGGATAGACGCCGCCTTCCTTCTGGTAGAGCGAACGGATGCGGTCAAAGAGTACCTCAATGATTTCAAAGTCAGACTTGGCTTCACCCGGCGGCAGCACGCCCTGCTGACGCCACTGCACCCAACGGCCGGAATTAGAGATCGAACCGATCTTTTCGTAAATCAGCGCAGCCGGGAGGAAGTACACCTCCGTCTGGATCTTGGCGGGATCCATGTCCGGGGCCTTCCAGAAGGTAGCGGTTTCCGTCGGGAACCAGTCAGCACAGACGAGCCAATCCAGATTAGCCATCGCATTGCGGGCAAACTTGGCATTCGGCGTTGAATGCGCAGGATTCATGCCCCAGGCAAAGTAGCCCTTAATGCGGCCGTCACGCATCATATGGAAAGTGCCCATCGTCGTCCAAGCGGAAGCCGGGAGACGCGGACCGATCTTCGGCAGCATTTCATAGCCGTAGTCGTTTTCCACTGTCGCGTTTTCGCCGAAGAACTCCTTGAGGAACGAAACCATGAACTTAGGCTTATTCGAGTAGTAGCCGTCGGCGTAGGTTTCTGCGTGGA
>PPYF01267488.1_pt1 | contig 27943 bp, 19 predicted proteins | sample 1559871 | NCBI WGS metagenome assembly PPYF01 (sample SAMN08240021, study PRJNA423297) | Human gut metagenome, whole genome shotgun sequencing project.
TGTGACCCCGGTGCGATTCAAACGCACGACCTTCAGAACCGGAATCTGACGCTCTATTCACTAAGCTACGGAGCCTTAAATGCGGGGACAAAAGTATAAAAAAATCGGGCATATTCCTAATGATTTGTCTTTTTTTACAGTAAAAGCCTATAAATAAGAATATTATTTTGAGAGCCACAACTGGTTAATAAGAAACAAATTGCTCATAAAATTAGCCAAATACGATGCAAATATAAATATTATACCTATATTTGCCGGACAAAAACATAGTACACACTTATGAGTTATCTGATAAAACCAGAGGGTTATAAACCCTTATTGGACTTAAAACAAACAGAATTAGGAATCAAACAGATCAAAGAGTTCTTCCAATTGAACCTTTCATCGGAATTACGTTTGCGCCGCGTCACAGCCCCGCTTTTCGTATTGAAAGGTATGGGTATTAATGATGATTTGAATGGCGTAGAACGTGCCGTATCATTTCCTATCAAAGATTTGGGAGATGCGCAAGCCGAAGTAGTACATTCTCTTGCCAAATGGAAGCGATTGACATTGGCAGACTATAATATTGAATCCGGATATGGTATTTATACGGATATGAATGCCATACGCTCAGACGAAGAGTTGGGAAATCTCCATTCTCTCTATGTAGACCAATGGGACTGGGAACGTGTCATCACTACCGAAGACCGGAACGTGAACTTCCTGAAAGAAATTGTAACCCGTATTTATGCAGCCATGATACGTACAGAATATATGGTGTATGAAATGTACCCTCAGATTAAGCCTTGCCTGCCTCAGAAGTTACATTTCATTCATGCGGAAGAGTTACGTCAACTTTATCCGAATCTGGAACCCAAATGCCGCGAACATGCCATTACGAAAAAATATGGTGCTGTATTCATTATCGGCATTGGCTGTAAACTAAGCGATGGAGAGAAACACGACGGACGTGCCCCGGACTATGATGACTATACCACAGAAGGGTTGAATGGTCTTCCGGGCTTGAATGGTGACCTTTTATTATGGGATAATGTATTGCAGCGCAGCATTGAGCTATCATCCATGGGTATCCGTGTAGATAAGGAAGCCCTGCAACGCCAGCTGAAACAAGAGGGAGAAGAAAAACGACTGGAACTCTATTTCCATAAACGCCTGATGAATGACACATTGCCCCTTTCTATAGGTGGTGGTATCGGTCAATCACGTCTTTGTATGTTCTATTTAAGAAAAGCTCATATCGGCGAAATTCAAGCCAGTATCTGGCCGGAAGATATGCGTGAAGAATGTAAGGAACACAATATTTACTTGATTTAATATCCAGGTACAAATAGAAAAGGCAGAGATTTTATGATTTCTGCCTTTTCTGTTTATCTCTGTTCGAAGAAATAAAAAGAATGCTCTATTACAGAAATCAGATTAAAATTGTATCTTAGCATCCGAAACTTTTAACACACAAAATTATGAACGTTCAAATAGAAGAAAGTTGGAAAGCACGTTTGGAACCGGAATTTGAAAAAGATTATTTTCATACACTAACGGATTTTGTACGGGAAGAATACAGTCATTATCCGATATACCCTCCGGGAAAGCTCATATTCAACGCTTTTAATCTTTGCCCATTCGATAAGGTGAAAGTAGTTATCATCGGTCAGGATCCTTACCATGGTCCCGGACAAGCTCATGGTTTATGCTTTTCTGTGAACGATGGAGTCCGTTTCCCTCCTTCATTGATTAATATATTCAAAGAAATAAAAGATGATATTGGTACAGATGCTCCCACCACTGGAAATCTGACCCGTTGGGCCGAGCAAGGTGTCCTGCTCCTGAATGCAACCCTAACTGTCCGTGCCCATCAGGCAGGTTCTCATCAGAACCGCGGTTGGGAGACTTTTACGGACGCCGCCATACGTGTCCTTGCCGAACAGCGTGAACACCTCGTATTCATCCTCTGGGGATCTTATGCACAGCGTAAGGGTGCATTCATCGACCGGAGCAAGCATCTTGTTCTGACTTCTGCGCATCCCTCTCCCCTATCTGCCTACAATGGTTTCTTTGGAAATAAGCATTTTAGCAGAGCGAATGCCTATTTAAAAGAACATGGAGAACAAGAAATAGCATGGTAAAAAGCAATTCCTAATCAGAAATAAAGATATCCCCTTCTACACTGAAGCATTCCGATAAATAAATCGTTTCAACAGTATAGAAGGGGATATTTTTTATGAAAAAGCAAGTGCAGTAAAAGGAATATCAAATGGATTCTTAATACCATTTAATATTAGTCTGTGTCTGACTCTTCTTATCATATTTCAAGTCTTGCAGAATGCTGGCATTGGCACGGATAACGAAGCTATAGTACTTCCATGTACCAAATGGAGAAAGACTGGCAGACATACTGAAACAGTGCAAGTCACGCGTTATATTGAAAGAAGTCTGCACTATCTTTTTAGCATTAAAGTCATAACCGGAGTTGAAGCTGACTGCCCACTTATTGGAAATCTTAACATTACCATTAATATTAAGCGCATTCAGACTAAACTTATACGGATAACGCATGCTCTCTCTGTTGATTGGTCTGGAGGTATCTTCTGTTATATTAAAGCCTGTACTCAGATTTATAGACCAAGGCATTTTGAAAACCTGATAACCGTCATCATCTACAGCAGCTTTTTCCTTCTTCCGCTTGGTAGGCGTATTACTTGTTCCCGCATCATCAGTTTCGTTACTTTCACTGTCCGCATCAGTCTGTTCGTTTCCTTTTCCATCATCCTCACTCTTCTCTCCGGTAAAGAATGCTTTCCACTTCTTCCATGTATCGTTATTAAGCGTGTAACTGAAAGAGTTCCCATAGCCTTGGAAACGTCCAAAACGTCCGTAAGACCACTCCGTGCGGTCACTCGTTACAACCCTACCGTTTTTATCAAAGGTATAAGCATAAGTAGCAAAGACTGAACTCATACTAAAGGTATAGTTCTTACTCAATTTCAAACGCAAATTTAATGTCAGGTTACTCCATGGACGCACCTTAGCAGCCGTATTATAAGAAATACTCGCACCCAACTCATCAATCAGGCTGACCTTGCGTATTGAGTCATTCTTATCCTTATATTTCATTTCCAAGTTATTGGATATCTGGAATGAAATATTTCCAGATTTTCCTTGTCCAGGCACTCCGAACATTTGTCCGGCATATGGAGAATAAGTGATCGTATCTTGTGTTCCATCAGCATTGGGTTTAATATAAGTATCATAGTAACCATAGCGGGAAGAACCAAAGTCAGGAGCTGCACTGATACTGACAGAAGGAGTTATGACATGTCGAATCTGTATTTCCTTTTTCTTCATAAACAAAGGTTTATACATACCATAAATTTTTGTATTAACACCCAGACTGGCACTATAGTTATATACTCGATGGAAACCATAAATAGTATCAGTTTCTACTTCCCGTCCACTGGTACCTATATTCGGATCCCAGTCTTTCATCACCTTACGTGTATACCAACGCTCCGTATAACTCACCGATGGGGTTACATTGAAGTACTTGAACAATGTAAACGTAGCGCTGATAGGTATTTCATGTTTCATTCCGTTCTTCCAGTCCTTCACCAGATTGGATTTGAACAGAAGATCATCTTTCGTAGTAATGCTGTTAGAAAGGCGGCCACTATAGCGAAGAGAAATCTTCTCATACCATTTCTCATTACCTACAGCATTTTTCCGTTTAAAAGGGAAAATAGTACTCAAGGTAATATTCAAATCCGGTAAAGTTACAGCAATCGAAGAGTCCTTCATGTTTTGTGCAATATTACCGGTAGCTGCAATAGAAAGTTTCTGATCGGGGAAGTTACGTGAATAGCTGACACTGGATGTTTTGGTATTCTGCGTCATAGCCTGCGAATTGTACATATTACCGATATTAGTACGCTCATAGCTACTGGACGAGAAGTTCACACTGGCTGAGAATGACGAATTTGGGCTGGCTTTGGGATCCTGGCGATGTGACCAAACAACTTTGAAGTCTTTTGCTACTGCATAGTCATCCAAGCCTTTATCACCGGTTTTAGTCACCTGATAACTAGCTTGAAACAGACCGGAGAATTTATAACGAACATTATAATTGGTTTCCGCATTCAAAGCCCAGGAACCTTTTGTAAAGATATCACCGCGCAGCTTCAAATCCATCTTATCGCTGATAGCGAAATAGTAACCGCCATCCGTCAAACCAAATCCACGGGTAGAGTCATCCATATAACTTGGCATGATGAAACCCGATGAATAACTACTGGAGAAAGGAAAGAAGAAAAACGGTACGGCAAGAGGTAGCGGGACATCCTCAATAACCAGATAAGCAGGGCCCGTCACTACATTTTTCTTGGGGCGTACTTTGGCATAGGTCATCTGCATGTAGAAGTGAGGATGATCGTGATTATCACAGGTAGTATAACGGCCACTCTTCATGTACAGCTCATCGTTCATACCCTTCTTAGCATTATTACCAGTCACATACCCTTCGCCTTGCTGACTGACTACATTACTGATCAGCCCCTTTTTACTCTTAAAATTATACCGAATCGTATTCGTCTCATAAGGTGTATCGCCATCTTTGAAGACCGGTCTTCCTTTTATGACTTTTAATGAGTCTTCCACACCATGGGCAAAAACCGTACTACTGTCCATATTCATAGTAATCACCTCGGCAGCCAGCTCTATCTTCTGATAGTTCACCTTCCCATCTCCATATAAATTGGCAATGCCATTCTGAGTGAACACAATAGAGTCAGTAGCTTCATAAATCACCGGAGCATCCAAAGGCTGCTTTTTCTTACCGGCAGGCTGCAATTGTATCGTATCGTTTTGCAGAGTATCCCCCTTCAACAAAGTGTCTCCTCTTTGTACACCTTCTATATTAAAGGTATCTGTCCGCTCGCTTCCTGTGGGAACAGTTCTTCCACGCCGACGTTGCGAAAAAGCCTCGCCGGAGAGCAGGAGTAAGACAAGTAGTAGTATGAATGATATGAATGTATTTGCTTTCAATGGCGTAATCAACTTATAGTTTCCGCTTGAAGGGGCAAAAGTACGTAAATTATACGGATAATCTCCCTTTTTAAAGAAATTTAGATTGCTACAAGAACTGTTCGCACCAGCGATCAAAACGTTTCAAACCTTCATTGCCGAAATTAGAAAGACTTTTTCGGGCTTTCTCCACTGTTTTTTCCCGCTCCAGATGAGTCTTGGAATAAAACTTATCGGCAAAGCAAACGACTTGCTCTTCCAGGCTAACCGGGAGCATATCCCGATGAGGTACTGGCAGCTTTTGCGAAATAATATCGTCCAAAGATAGCCCTGCACCCGTATGCCTTTCACATACCAATGCATGACGGGGATATCCTTCCTGACGCATCAGATCCGCCCCTAAATAGCCATGACAGACATAGGGCTGATCTCCAAAACAGAAGATACCCGGAGCATTAGTCAGAAAGATGCCTATATCATGCAGCATGCCGGCTTCATATAAAAAGTCTTTATCCAACTGAAGCTCCGGATGGTGATCAGCAATTGAAAGAGCCTTCTCGGCCACCAAACGACTATGCACCAACAAGATGTGTTTACGTTCATTATCCTCCGGATAATATTTATCGATGATTGTAACGGGTGACATTTATTTCTTTTTAAACTTATACATATAAATCTCATCACGCAAATCGCAACTGCGCTTCTTCGTAAGGAAAATCTCTTCAAAGTCGTATGTATTTCCAAATTCTTCAAACAACAGTTCTTTTCCTCTCTCCGGCAAAACAACATATCCCTCACCGGACGGCAAATCCTTCTCAAAATGACGCATCTGATCATTCATATAAAAGTTTGCACAATAGAAGCTCATGCCATCATATGAGTAGACTGTTCCCTGCGGCACATATTCCCTGATTTGGTTAACCAGGTGCTTGTCCGATTTAACTGCCAACACTGTAGGTTGATAGACCCCATCCAGAGAAACAAAAAGACAAAGCATACATCCGGCGATACTGTATAATAAGGAGTAAGCGCCGGTCCGCTTCGCTACTCCCATCCATGTGCAGGCAGCTGCTATCAAAGGAAGCGCCACCAGACACCATTTAGGAATAGACAGAGAAACCGCTTCCAAAGCATGCATAAAAGATACATTTTCAGCAGCATGACGGCCGGTTCCAAAAAGGCTATCCGGTATCAGTCCTAAACGTACCGCTATGAAAGTTACCGTAAGTATCAAACACAGAGACGCAAATATATGTGCAGAGATTTTAAACACTTTTGCCCCACGCTGCACCAAAGCCAATAAATATTCAGCTATCAGCACTGCCATAAATGGATAGATGGGAAGCAGATAAACGCTACGTTTACTCTTGGGGATGCAATAAAATATGAAAATAAAGAGAATTACCACCCATGTGAACAATTGCAAGGGCGACTGTGAACGGAATTTTTTCCAGGCTTTCCCGATACGTTCGCCGAAAGATGTCCCCTCAGGTAACACACGCATGTTTTTCCACTTCAGTCCAAAGAGAGAGAGCAGCAATACCAAAGTCCAGGGTATCCAGCCCCAGATAACAGTCAGGAAATTATACCATATCGGATTCTCATGTGATCCGTAGGACATCTTTCCCATGAAGCGACCGGTATTCTCTTCCAACATTAAATCGACAAAAGACTGTCCGCCTTGTGCATAAGCCGCGCCCGCCCAGGCTGCATAAGGAATCAGAGAAAGGATTCCTACAAGCAATAACAAGAAGAATGTCTTCCAGAAAGAACGTCCACGCAACAATTGGTAAAGACCGATACAGACACATGGGAATATAGAACCTACCGGTCCTTTGGTCAATGTGGCACAGCCCATCAGTAAAACAGCCAGCCAGGGAATACCGCGGCACTCCTTCTCATCCCAACGAAACAGCAAACACAATGAAATAACAATAAGCGACACTTGCAACATATCTACACGGCACGCCACCGCTGCCCGGTGTACTTCAAAAGAAGACAGAAGAAGAATAGAAGTCAGAAAAGCCGTTTTTACCCCTTTACGTTTTGCTATAAAAGAGAAGAACACCAACTGCATAGCCAGGAATGCAATAGCAGACGGCAGACGGGATGAATACTCTGACACTCCTCCAAAAAGGGAAGAGATGGCAGCGATGGCCCAGTAGAGGAAAGGAGGCTTATAAGCTATGTCGGTACCATAATTCACCGGAAGTATCCAGTTACCACTCTCTAACATAGAAAAGGCAACAATGGCCTCACGTGGTTCCCCTTTAGAATAAAAAATGGTTTCTCCCAGAAAAGGGAGTATCACAAGCATACTGAGTAGCGCTATAAACCAGAACGCTTTCTTCCTATCATCTGACATATATTTCTGTTTTTAGTGATTTCTGTGCGCAAAAGTACGAATTATTCTGCAACAATCCCTAACTTTGCCTTCTCAATTCTATGAATATGAAGAGACTGAAAAAACTGCCGGAATTTATTCGTTTCATTATGGTAGGCGTCTTTGCAACCGCTCTGCACTATGGTTTATATTTTATATTCCAGCGATTCATCAATGTAAATATAGCCTACAGCATAGGCTACATACTCAGCTTTATTGCTAATTTTTATCTGACAGCCCTTTTTACCTTCGGAAAGAAGCCATCTTGGAAGAAAGCTTTTGGCTTCGGGGGAGCCCATCTGATCAACTATATCCTACATATAAGTTTACTGAATCTGTTCCTTTGGTTAGGCTTTTCCAAACCCTTCGCCCCCATACCGGTATTTACCATCGCTATCCCGGTAAACTTCCTGCTAGTGAGATTTGTTTTCAAATACAAAGAAAGATAATTTGTTTTTCTCCCGATTTCTTACGAATATTGCAAAAAGAATAATTGATTATGGAAAAATCTCCAGTACTCGCTATCGTAGTACCTTGCTACAAAGAAGAAGCTGTATTACACGAAACACATAAAAGACTCAGTCTCCTATTGGATAAACTGATAGCAGAACGACACATCTCTCAGCATAGTTATATCTTATATGTAAATGATGGCAGTACAGATCAGACTTGGCCTATCATCAAGGATTTACACCAAAATACCCCCTATGCCTGTGGGCTGAATCTAGCCGGAAATGTGGGACACCAAAATGCACTCATGGCCGGACTGAATGCCGTCAAAGAACGATGTGATGTCGCCATTTCCATAGATGCCGACTTGCAAGATGACGTCAACGCCATTCCCGAAATGCTCGAACGCTACCGAGAGGGATGTGACATTGTTTATGGTGTACGCCGGGAACGTAAAACCGACACTTTCTTCAAACGTACCACTGCCCTCGCTTTCTACAAGTTGATGAAAATAATGGGAGTAAAGTCGGTTTATAACCATGCGGATTATCGCTTGATGAGTTGCCGTGCTATCCAACAACTTTGCCGTTTCCGCGAGCGCAATCTCTATTTGCGCGGGCTGGTGCCTCTCATCGGTTACCAAACCGCCTGTGTTTACTATAATCGCGACAAGCGTTTTGCCGGAGAGTCGAAATATCCATTCAAGAAGATGTTAAACTTTGCCATCGACGGAATCACATCTTTTTCTGTCAAACCTGTGCGCATGGTTTTCTGGCTGGGCTGTATTTTTATACTGATAGCCGTATGCGTCACCATCTGGACGCTACGCGCTTACTACTTCCACGACACTGTGCCCGGATGGTCATCTCTGATGATTTCCCTCTGGCTGGTAGGTGGTACAATATTGGTATCCCTGGGAATTGTAGGCGAATATATCGGTAAAATCTACATTGAAGTAAAGAACAGGCCAAGATATAACGAGGAAGAATTGCTGTTGCGTTAATGTTGCGCTTCTTCCTCTTCCCTCTTTCTCTTTTTCCATAGCTGCCAGCTATTGATCAGATTCTGCCACAAGACATAAGATCCCGGTCCCACGGAGGAAAGTGGATTCAGATAAGTATATGCCATCCAGATAGCAAGAACCGTATTTTTCTGTCCCAGTGCCTGCCCGCCACTGATACGGTCATTATAACGTCCACCTATATTCTTACCCAGAAAGAATTGCAGGCAACAAGCCACTAATCCGGCAAAGGCTATCAGTATTTCCACCGAAACCGGTGCATCACTGATTGCCAGGGAACGAACAGTTTGCCCGGATACAATAGCAAGCGCTACGCCCCACAAATAAAAAGCAAGATCATGGAAACCCAATAAAAAATGGTGCACACGGGGCATAAACACTCTCAGAAACCACGCCAGGAAGAAAGGGAACAACAACAACGGGAACACTTTACTCAGGATTTTCAGGAAAGCAGCAAAGAAAGTCATGTCAGCATGAGGCTCCACTAACGGAAAAACCAAAGGAACCGCTACTGCCGCCAGCAAATTAGACAATAAGGTATAAGTAGTCAACGTAGATGCACTGCCTCCCAACTTGCCAGTGATGACAGCCGCTGCAGTAGCAGTTGGACAAATCACACAAACCATCGCCCCCTCAAATACTTCCCGATATATTTCATCCATCGGACAGCATACCAGCAAAGCGGCAATTGCCAGACATGAAATTGTCTGAAACAGCAGCAACCAGCCATGCCATGCTTTAGGTTTCAGTTCATTCAGTTTTTCTACTTTACAAAAAGTAAGCAACAGTTGGGCAAAGATCAGCAGTGGAGTAATATACGCAATCAAATCATTAATATATGGTTTGGTAGGCGCCAAGAAAGGGACATTTGCGAGAATAAAGTATCCCAAAGTACCTGAAAGCATCGCCAGTGGCAATGTCCAGTTCTTAAGAAAACGAACTAACATACCTTTTTTCTATTTAATTTGCGGGTGCAAAGTTAGTCTGTTTTAAAGAAATCTCTCACAAATCCTGGGGAAAAGTAACAAAACTTCATGTAAAACGTGAGTTTTCTATAAATTTCCACTACATTTGCAACGACTTTTGGGTATGAAACTATATAAACGACACATATTATATATCTGTATTTGCTTCGGGCTGTTCATCTCTCCTTTTTGCACTATCAGCATCGAAGCAAAAGACTTCGTTGTCGTTATTGACGCCGGACATGGTGGTCACGACCCTGGTGCTTTAGGCCGAATCTCCAAAGAAAAGACTATCAACCTGAATGTTGCCCTCAAATTAGGCAAACAGATAAAAAGGAATTGCCCTGATGTAAAAGTGGTATATACCCGTGAAAGAGATGTATTTATCCCACTTGACAGACGTGCGGAAATAGCCAATAATGCTAAAGCTGATTTATTCATTTCCATTCATACCAATTCCGTAGCGGGCGGTAAAACAGTTAAAGGAGCCTCTACATGGACGCTCGGTTTAGCCAAGTCGGATGCCAATTTAGAAGTCGCTAAACGGGAAAACTCCGTAATTTTATACGAAAGTGATTACAAGACGCGGTACGCAGGATTCAATCCAAACTCAGCCGAATCTTATATCATCTTTGAATTCATGCAAGATAAATACATGTCTCAGAGCGTACACCTTGCCTCATTGGTACAGAAAGAATTCCGCCATACCTGTAAACGGGCAGACCGTGGTGTACACCAGGCTGGGTTCCTTGTATTGAAAGCAAGTGCCATGCCCAGCATCCTGGTAGAACTCGGTTTCATATCCAATCCGGAAGAAGAACGTTATCTCAATTCGGAAGCGGGAACCACCACACTTGCCAACGGAATATTCCGTGCTTTCCTGTCTTATAAACGTGAACATGAAATACGGATGACAGGAAGCAGCCGCACCCTACTACCGGAGGATACGGATGCCGGTAGGGTAGAAGAAGAGATACCTGCATCCCCCGTTTCCAATAACACCGAAACCAAACAAAATACAGAAAAAGTAGCTGACAGGCAAACCGATAGTGCTGCTCCAGTGTTTAAAATACAGATACTTACTTCTTCCCGTCCGCTTGCCGCCAATGACAAACGACTAAAAGGACTGAAAGGTGTAGAGTATTATCAGGAAGGCGGACTTTGTAAATACACATACGGTGCATCGACCGATTATAATAAGGTATTACGAACTAAACGGGAGATAGCACCAAAATTCAAAGACGCATTTATCATTGCTTTCAAAAACGGAAAGAAGACAAGCGTCAGCGCTGCTATCGAAGAATTTAAAAAGAAAAGAAATAAATAATAAGACTATAACATCATGATGAAGTATCTTACTAAAGAAGTTAGAATAGGAATTGCGGGCATTATTGCTCTCTGCATATTGGTATATGGTATTAACTACCTGAAAGGCATTCATATGTTTAAGCCTACCAACTATTTCTACGTCAAGTTCCATAACATTAATGGATTGACCAAATCGAGTCCGGTCTTTGCCGATGGCTTTCGTGTAGGTATTGTACGCGACCTTTATTATGACTACAATGAACCGGGAAAAGTGGTAGCGGAAATAGATGTAGACCCGGAACTGCGTATTCCTAAAGGCAGTACCGCCGAATTAGCCTCCGAACTGATGGGTGGTGTAAAAATGAACTTACTACTTGCCAATAATCCACGCGAGAAGTATCTGACAGGTGATACCCTACAAGGCAATGTCAACAATGGTGTAATGGACCAGGTAGCCACCATCATGCCTCAGGTAGAAAAGATGCTTCCCAAGCTAGACTCTATCCTTGCTTCACTGAATACAATCCTTGGAGACCCGGCAATTCCCGGTACACTGCACAGCGTGCAAAACACAATGGCAAGCATGGAAGTCACCAGCAGACAGTTACAGGCCATTATGAGTAAAGATATTCCCCAGCTTACTAAAAAGCTGAACACCATAGGAGATAATTTCGTCACTGTCAGTGATAATCTGAAAGAAATAGATTACGCTGCCGCATTTGCCAGAATAGATTCGACTTTAGCAAATGCAAAAATGATTACAGACCAATTAGGAAGGAAAGACAATACAATCGGCTTGTTGTTAAACGATCCATCGCTTTACAATAATTTGAATGCTACAACAGCCAATGCTGCCAGCCTTCTTGAAGACCTGAAATCACATCCGAAAAGGTATGTTCATTTCTCCCTGTTCGGCAAAAAAGATAAGTAGGAAAAATCTCTTTAAATAGAATAAGTCTAAATAATAGGAGCAAACAGAATTGGAAGAAAAAGCCTCAGTAAGTCCATGTAGAAACTAAAGTATTCCCATCTGTCAGATTATTTGAAAAGTTAAAAAGCTTATTCCTTTCTTATATATCACCCTAGAATACAGATACTTATAAAAATGCAATAGCCTCCCTGTGGGGCTATTTACATGAAACAAGATAAGTAGTTGAAAGTAAAGAGATTATTGTTTTTAGATAAAAAACAAGAAAAAACACATTTGTTTTTCTCAAATAAGATTGCGAATTTTGCATGCGTAGAAGTTTTGCTTAATTAATAAATGTATTTAAAGCCGTTATGAGTGAATTAAATCATGTCGGGCTATGGAACCGCTGTCTTGAAATCATCAGAGACAATGTTCCGGAGCAGACATACAAAACATGGTTTCTCCCCATCATACCTTTAAAATATGAGGACAAGACGCTGGTCGTACAGGTACCCAGCCAGTTCTTCTATGAGTTTTTGGAGGACAAGTTTGTTGACTTGTTGCGTAAAACTCTATATAAAGTTATTGGTGATGGTACCAAGTTATTGTATAATGTTATGGTGGATAAGAGTTCACGTACTACCGTCAATCTCGAATCTACTCCCCGCACTATTATTCCACAGAAAAAGGTAATCGGCAGAGAAATACCGCAAGCTCCTATTGCAGATTTAGATCCTCATCTGAATCCTGAATACAACTTCGAAACATTTATAGAAGGCTATAGCAACAAACTTTCACGCAGCGTAGCAGAAGCTGTCGCTCAAAACCCGGCGAAAACAATTTTCAATCCACTGTTTTTCTATGGAGCATCGGGCGTGGGAAAGACGCACCTTGCAAATGCTATAGGCACAAAAATCAAAGAACTCTATCCGGACAAGAGAGTGCTATATGTATCGGCACATCTGTTCCAGGTACAATATACCGACTCTGTACGTAACAATACTACAAACGATTTTATCAACTTCTACCAATCAATTGACATATTGATTATCGATGATATTCAAGAATTTGCCGGTGTTACCAAAACACAGAATACATTCTTTCATATCTTTAATCACTTACACCAAAACGGTAAACAGCTTATCCTGACTTCAGACCGTGCTCCCGTATTATTGCAAGGCATGGAAGAACGACTCATCACCCGTTTCAAATGGGGTATGGTAGCTGAACTGGAAAGACCAACCGTAGAATTACGCAAGAACATCCTGCGCAATAAGATACATCGTGACGGTTTACAGTTCCCTCCGGAAGTAATCGATTATATTGCAGAAAATGTGGGTGACAGTGTGCGTGACCTGGAAGGTATCGTCATCTCCATCATGGCACATTCTACTATATATAATAAGGAAATTGATCTGGAACTGACGCAACGCATTGTACGGAAGGTAGTAAAAAGTGAAAGTAAATCTATTACCGTTGATGACATCATCAACGTGGTATGCAAGCATTTCTCACTGGATACCGCTACCATCCATACTAAATCACGAAAACGCGAAGTGGTACAGGCACGCCAGATAGCCATGTTTCTCGCTAAATCCTATACAGATTTTTCGACGGCTAAGATAGGCGCATTAATAGGCCACAAAGATCACGCAACCGTATTGCACGCCTGCAAAACCATTAAAGAATTACGGGAAGTAGACAAAACTTTCCGCGCAGAAATAGATGATATCCAAGCATCATTAAAAAAGCAGGGTTAAAAACCCTGCTTTTTTAATACTTTCCAAAGATTCTCCGACATTACTTCGTTATCTTCTTTCTTATAACGCACGTCCGTAAAGACTTGAGCCAAGGTTTCTTTGTTGTTTTCAAAAATAAATTGCTTATTTTCGGGCAAAGATTCCTTATAGGCATACAGGCGATCTATATCTTCAGGAGTATAATCATGATACGTCTCCTCATGCACAATAGCTTCCAGCGGCAATCGATCTACCTGTGCAGGCTCCTCAGCAGGCCAACCTACCGTCACTGTCGTAATAGGAAATACCAATTCCGGTAGCTCCAGGGCTTCGATTATCATTTGCGGATTGTAAGTCGTCGTACCCAGATAACATATACCTAATCCTTTTTCTTCCGCAGCCACACAAAAAGTCTGTGCTGCCAGCAGGGCATCTACAGAGCCGGTTACGAACCACTCTAAATTATTATACCCGGGAGTTGCTTTTCGCTGTTCGCACCATTTAGTAAAACGGCGCAGGTCTATACAAAACGTCAAAACCACAGGTGCAGTTTTCACCATCGGCTGATTGAAGTGAGCCGGTGCCAACCTAGCCTTCCGTTCTGCATCACGCGTTACAATTACACTGTACACCTGCATATTTCCGACTGTAGAGGCTCGAAATGCAGAATCAAGCAAATCATTTAACAAATCTGAAGAAATATCTTTCTGTTGATATTTGCGGATTGTTCTTCTCTGTTTTAGGATTTCCATTCTTTTATTTTTTTGCAAATATAGAAAAAGAATAGCAATTTGTTGTCAAATAACGAGTTTAAAGTTTATCTACGTTTTCTAAAATCAATTAGCCTGTTTAATCAAAGTCTAGAAACAATTTTCTTTTTTGGAAACTTTTTGTTCACACAACAATGCTAATATTTTATAAATCAGCAATCTATTATTCAAAAATGGAAATCTCATAGCCTGTTCATAATTTATTCTGTTTTTATTTTGCTATAACAAAAAACATTCTTAGCTTTGCAATCGCATTTGTTAATGATAGGTATCACTTCTACACTCTTACTTATTAAAAAATAAATCTAAGGAAAAAAGAATCGTGGAAAAACAAACTTATTCTTACGAGGAAGCTTATGAAGAATCTTTACGATATTTTCAGGGCGACGAGTTAGCTGCGCGTGTTTGGGTAAACAAGTACGCAGTAAAAGACTCTTTCGGAAATATTTACGAGAAGTCTCCGAAAGACATGCATTGGAGAATAGCCAATGAAGTAGCCCGTATCGAGGCTAAATACTCTAATCCATTAAGTGCAGAGAAACTATTCGATCTGCTCGACCACTTCAAGTACATCGTTCCGCAGGGAAGTCCGATGACCGGAATTGGTAACAACTATCAGGTAGCTTCTTTGTCTAACTGCTTCGTGATCGGAGTAGATGGAGAGGCGGATTCTTATGGTGCCATCTTCAAAATAGACGAAGAACAAGTACAACTCATGAAGCGCCGTGGTGGTGTAGGACACGATTTGTCGCACATCCGCCCGAAAGGTTCTCCAGTGAAAAATTCGGCTTTAACCTCCACCGGCCTGGTGCCATTTATGGAGCGTTACTCCAATTCTACACGTGAAGTTGCTCAGGACGGACGGCGTGGCGCACTGATGCTAAGTGTATCTATCAAACATCCCGATTCAGAAGCGTTCATCGATGCTAAAATGACGGAAGGCAAAGTAACAGGTGCCAATGTATCTGTGAAACTGGACGATGCATTTATGACCGCTGCTATCACAGGTACTCCATATATTCAACAATATCCTGTCAATGCCGCTGAACCAACTGTGCAGAAGGAGATCAATGCAACCAATTTGTGGAAGAAGATCGTTCACAATGCATGGAAATCGGCAGAACCGGGTGTATTGTTCTGGGATACCATATTAAAAGAATCCGTACCCGATTGTTATGCAGACCTGGGATATCGCACTGTTTCCACCAATCCATGTGGTGAAATTCCCTTGTGCCCGTATGACTCCTGCCGTTTGTTGGCTATCAATCTTTATTCTTATGTGGTAAACCCCTTCAAACCGGATGCATACTTTGACTTTGAATTGTTCCAGAAACATATAGCGTTGGCTCAACGCATTATGGACGATATCATCGATCTGGAATTGGAGAAGATAGAACGCATCATGGAAAAGATTGATGCTGACCCCGAAAGCGAAGATGTGAAACATACAGAACGTATATTGTGGGACAAGATTTATAAGAAGAGTGGACAAGGACGCCGTACCGGTGTAGGTATTACTGCCGAAGGTGATATGCTTGCTGCACTGGGATTGCGTTACGGTACGGAAGAAGCTACCGAATTCTCTGAAAAAGTGCACAAGACCGTTGCCCTGAGTGCTTACCGTTCATCAGTGGAAATGGCAAAAGAACGTGGTGCATTCGAAATTTACGATACTGAACGTGAAAAGAATAATCCGTTCATCAATCGTTTGCGCGAAGCAGATCCCCAGTTGTATGAGGATATGAAGAAATACGGCCGCCGCAATATTGCCTGCCTTACCATTGCACCGACGGGAACCACCAGTCTGATGACTCAGACTACCTCAGGTATCGAGCCTGTATTCTTGCCCGTATACAAACGTCGCCGTAAAGTAAATCCGAACGACACTAACGTACACGTAGACTTCGTGGATGAAACCGGAGATGCTTTTGAAGAATATATTGTCTTCCACCCCAAATTTGTTACATGGATGGAAGCGCAAGGACACAATCCTTCCAAACGTTACACACAAGAAGAGATCGACGTATTGGTTGAGCAATCACCTTATTATAAAGCAACCTCAAACGACGTAGACTGGCTGATGAAAGTCAAGATGCAGGGACGTATCCAGAAATGGGTAGACCACTCCATCAGCGTGACCATCAACCTGCCGAACGATGTGGATGAAGACCTGGTAAACCGCCTGTATGTAGAGGCATGGAAATCCGGTTGTAAAGGTTGTACGGTTTATCGTGACGGCTCACGTTCGGGCGTACTCATTTCTGCCAAGAGCGATAAGAAAGAAGAAATGCCTCCTTGCAAACCGCCTACGGTAGTAGAAACCCGCCCGACAGTTCTGGATGCCGACATCGTACGTTTCCAGAATAATAAAGAAAAGTGGGTGGCATTCGTCGGTTTGCTGGACGGACATCCTTACGAAATCTTCACCGGTCTTCAGGACGACGATGAAGGCATTATTCTGCCGAAGAACGTTACTTCCGGACACATTATTAAGAAGGTGGACAAGGACGGCAGCAAGCGTTACGACTTCCAGTTCCAGAACAAACGCGGATATAAAGTCACCATTGAAGGTCTGTCCGAAAAGTTCAACAAGGAATACTGGAACTACGCCAAACTGATCTCCGGAGTATTGCGTTATCGTATGCCTATCGAACAGGTTATCAAGCTGGTCGGCTCTCTGCAACTGGACAGCGAAAGCATCAATACCTGGAAGAACGGTGTGGAACGCGCATTGAAGAAATACATAACGGACGGCACAGAAGCCAAAGGCAAGAAATGTCCGAACTGCGGCAACGAAACACTTGTATATCAGGAAGGTTGCCTCATTTGTACCACTTGCGGAGCTTCACGTTGCGGATAAAAACAGATCTGCGAAATGCAAGCACAAACGTTTGCATAGGAATTTAAAAAACTTAGATAGCGGTAGCTGCTTGATTATGCGGAATAATGTCTATACTTGCATAATCAATGCAGCTATTACTAAATCTAATATTATATGATACTATCTTTTCATATCGAGTACCGCACAAGTTGGGGTGAAGAGGTCAGAGTCGCAGGATCTATTCCTGAACTGGGTAACAATCAGCCCGGTAAAGCCATACCTTTACAAACAGTGGATGGCATTCACTGGACTTTAGATGCGGACATTCAAGCGCCTGAAAACGGCATCGTACAATACAGTTATCACATTTATCGCGACGGCAAAGATACACGTACGGAGTGGAACAGCCTTCCCCGCACGCTCTATGTATCGGCTGACAAGAAGAAAGTCTACCGCCTGCAAGACTGCTGGAAGAATTTGCCCGAACAGCAATACTTCTACACGTCTGCTTTCACGGAGTCCCTGCTTGCACATCCCGAACGTAGTGCCGCTCCAAAGAGCCACAAGCAAGGATTATTGATCAAGGCGTATGCTCCATGCATCGACAAAGATCACTGTCTGGGCATTTGCGGCAACCAGAAAGTTCTGGGAGATTGGGACGCGGATAAAGCCGTACTGATGAGCGACGCCAACTTCCCGGAATGGCAGGTTGAAGTAGACGCCTCGAAAATCAGCTTCCCGCTGGAGTATAAATTCATCCTTTATAATAAGAAAGAGCGTCGTGCCGTGGCATGGGAAAACAACCCCAACCGCTACATGGCCGATCCGCAGATAGGCGCTAACGAAACGCTGGTGATCGGTGACCGTTACGTTTACTTCGCCCTACCCGACTGGAAAGGGGCCGGAGTAGCCGTGCCCATCTTCTCGCTGCGCTCCGAAAAGAGCTTCGGCGTAGGTGACTTTGGCGACCTGAAACAAATGATAGACTGGGCTGTACTTACCCGCCAGAAAGCCGTACAGATATTACCTATCAACGACACCACCATGACACATACATGGACGGATTCTTATCCGTACAACAGCATATCCATTTATGCGTTCCACCCCATGTATGCCGATCTGAAACAAATGGGTACGTTGAAGGACAAAAAGGCAATGGCAGAATTCAATAAACGGCAGAAAGAGCTGAATGCTTTGCCTACCGTGGACTATGAAGCAGTAAACCAGACAAAATGGGAATTCTTCCGCCTGATATACAAACAGGAAGGCGAACAAGTTCTGGCATCCGATGCCTTCCGGAAGTTCTTCGAGAACAACAAAGAATGGTTACAGCCATACGCCGTGTTCAGCTATCTGCGCGATGCCTACAAGACACCCAACTTCCGCGAATGGCCGAAATTCACAGAATACAAAGCAGAAGAAATAGAAAAGTTATGCCAGCCGGAATCCGCTGACTATCCGCATATCGCCATCTACTTCTTCATCCAGTTCCACCTGCACCTGCAACTGCTGGCTGCAACGGAACACGCACGAGCCAATGGTGTAGTACTGAAAGGTGACATTCCTATCGGCATCAGCCGCAACAGCGTAGAAGCATGGACAGAACCCTACTACTTCAACCTGAACGGACAAGCGGGTGCACCACCCGATGACTTCTCCGTGAACGGTCAGAACTGGGGCTTCCCTACTTACAACTGGGACGTAATGGAGAAAGACGGTTATTCCTGGTGGATGAAGCGTTTCCGCAAGATGTCGGAATACTTCGATGCCTACCGTATCGACCACATCCTGGGCTTCTTCCGCATTTGGGAAATCCCGATGCATGCCGTACACGGACTGCTGGGCCAGTTTGTTCCCGCCCTGCCAATGACGCACGAAGAAATAGAGGGCTACGGAATGGCATTCCGCGAAGATTTCTTCACGAAACCCTATATCCATGAATACTTCCTCGGACAAATGTTCGGCCCGCATACTGATTATGTAAAGCAGACCTTCATAGAGCCTACGGAAACATGGGAAATATATCGCATGCGTCCCGAGTTCGACACACAGCGCAAAGTAGAGGCTTACTTTGCCGGAAAGACGGACGAAGACAGCATCTGGATACGCGACGGACTATACGCATTAATCAGTGACGTACTGTTTGTGCCCGACCGTGAAGACCCGCACAAATTCCATCCGCGCATCGGCGTACAACACGATTACATCTACCGTGCTCTGAATGATTGGGAGAAGGCGGCATTCAATCGTTTGTACGATCAGTATTACTATCATCGCCACAACGAGTTCTGGCGCGAACAAGCCATGAAGAAGTTGCCGCAACTGACGCAATCCACCCGTATGCTGGTATGTGGTGAAGACCTCGGTATGATCCCCGACTGTGTGGCTTGGGTGATGAACGACCTGCGCATCCTTAGTCTGGAGATACAACGCATGCCGAAAGATCCTTCACAGGAATTCGGACATCCGGACTGGTATCCGTACCGCTCGGTTTGCACCATCTCTACGCATGATATGTCTACGCTGCGCGGCTGGTGGGAAGAAGATTTCCAGCAAACGCAACGGTACTACAACACCATGCTGGGACATTACGGCGCTGCACCTGCCGTTGCCACTCCGGAACTTTGTGAACAAGTGGTACGCAACCATCTTTACAGCAACTCCATCCTGTGCATCCTCTCCTTGCAGGACTGGATGGCTATGGACGGAAAATGGCGCAACCCCAATGTACAGGAAGAGCGCATCAACGTGCCTGCCAACCCCAGACATTACTGGCGCTACCGTATGCACCTGACACTGGAACAACTGATGAAAGCGGAAAGTCTGAACGAGAAGATCAAAGGACTGATAGAACAGACCGGACGAAAAGGATAATACTCTCAATCTTTATAGTAGAAAAAGGCACCCATAGCAGGTGCCTTTTTTTTAAAAACTCCTACTTTTCTTGTCCTATCTTATTCAGTAAAAACAAAATTTCCGCCTGCTTATCAAAACCTGTCTGCTTGTATTCGTCATAAGTCAACATCACATCCGGCCAGAAAGTCTTTGCACGCTTATCCTTCCCCGGCAGGAATATTTGCACGGAATTAGAGATTGAACCTTCTATTCCGGTATAAGGCAATTTGAAAAGAGTCTGTTCCATAAAAGTATTCGGAGCCTATCCGCTTGGCACGCCCACCACCGTAGCTCCCATCTTCCACAGCATGAAAGCATAATGAAACGCAGCACTGAACGTCCGCTCATCCGTTACTACAAAGACCTGTTTCGGAGCATATACCGGAGCACCTTTCTGTGCACGCAATTCTTCTTTCACACTACTCATGCAGCCATCAATAAACTGACGGCGCAAGGTATCAAGCGGTATATCCTCCTGCTCTTTCATGCTGAACGTATAGTCACCGAAGCTATAATCGGTTCCGTAACGCCTATTGAACTCTTCAAGAGTTATCTCTAATTTATTCATATACAGCGGTGAAACAATCCGATAATACTCCGTATCCATATCTTTCTGCAAGTATTTGTCCCCATAAAGCTGATACAAAGAAGCCAGTACGATAGGAGTCCAACCACCGCTGTTTCCCCGAAGGTCAATAATCAGATATTCCGAATGATGCTTCTTCATCTCTTTCAGCATAGCGGCAAAAGTTCCCGAAAACGAAGGCAATGCACGGATAGCCTGCAAAGTATCCGCAGGCATCTCTTTCTTCAAAGCATTCTGATAGTAAAACTCCATCTGACGGAGCAGATCCCCTTTCATATGCTTATACATATACTCAAAATTATCACGCGCCATAATGCTGTTCACTTTAAACATCATCACCTCTTTCTTCTTGTCTATGAAGCGATAAGCCATTTGCTCCTCAGGGCATCCCACCCAGGACGGAAGGTTCACTTTCTCTGCTTTCCTCAATTCCTCATTCTCCATAAAGTGCTGTTCCAAAGTCACATCCTTTCCATCCGGAGTGCGCAAATAGAAACAAACCGTGTCTTCCAAATCCGGTAACAACTGTTGCATAAACTGCCTTCTCACTACGTTCCGGCAAAATACGGAATAACGGTTATAGAGATTCTCACATGCAAAGAGACTTGCCGTCCGCGCCAGCAATTCGTCCATACTCTTGCCATTGATTCCGATAAGAAGACTACCCAGCAAATCTTGATGTGCAGCCGGAAGACTTTGCACGATCAGCCCGTCAGGGATACATCTGAACCCAACAGGCAAGTAGCTCTGTACCTGTTGCTGCTTGGACGCAAGAGAAAAAAGATACGTATGCCCGTCCTGAATGAAAGACAGAAATGCCATCGACTTATCCCAAAACTCCTGAAGGGTATGGGGCTGACTACGTAACTCATTTTCCAAATCAAACGCCTGCTTATGGAAGAAGACTTTGCCTCCGAAACCTGTGTACGGATCGGGATGCGCAGCTTCAAGCTGTTTCACCAGATAATGAAAGTCAGCGGCAAGCGAATCCCCGCTTACCTTGTTCTGCGCCGAAAGAGAGAGGCAGACCAATGCGGATAAAAGAAAGGAATACAAGTGTTTCATGTCTTGTTTTTTTAGTTGTTGGCACAAATATACCTGTTTTCTTTGTTTACTGGGAGGTAATTCTTATTTTTGTCATCCACCGAATATTCTATTTGATATGAACAGTTATATATTCCTTGATAACGTCCGTTTCTTTGCCTACCACGGTGTAGGTCAGCAAGAGCGGGAAGTGGGTAATGAATTTGTCATTAACCTGAAATTGAAAGTCGATATTGCACGTGCAGCCGAGACTGACGACGTGACACATACCGTCAGCTATGCCGATGTATACGAAAATGTGAAGGCTGAGATGGAGATACCTTCTAAATTATTGGAGCATGTTTGCGGACGCATCATAAAACGCCTGTTCCGTACTTTCCCCACCGTTAAAGCTATTGAGCTGAAACTCGCTAAACGTAATCCTCCCATGGGTGCTGACTTAGATGCGGCAGGAGTGGAAGTGCAATGTGAAAGAGCTTAACCCCCTCCCCAGCTTGTCCGAGAACTCTTGTTGTACTTTCTTTTAGGCGCAGACAGACTCCCCCACTGTTTTTTTTGAAAAGTGAACTCAGTAACAATAGTTCGTTAGATATTTCATTCACATTTCTACTATGAGTTTATGCACACTTTTACCTGCACGCTTGCACTCATAGCTTGTATCGCCTTGTTCATCGTGGTTTGAGCGGTGGTGGCAGCAAATAGAAAAGAAGTGTAGGCAAATTTGCTTGCACCAAGTAAAATGAATATATATCGCTCATAATCTGCTATGTATATCATGTAAGATGCTAAAAATGGCCGTTTGGCAACCTGCTATTTTTATGCCTTTTTATGAGGAAAAGTATGGAAGGTATGCCGCTTTTTGCTTGATATACGCCTTCGTCCGTTCAGCACACATCATAATCTTGCGTCATCCGGCCTGTATTTCTTTCACTAACCGCCTATGTTCCTTCTGTTTACAGCCCATGTTTCTTCCGCTGACAAGCGATGTTTTGATATGTCCACAGCCGTGGTTTATGTGCTTCACAATTGTGAAGCAGCACATCCACAATTGTGAAGCACGTAAACCACAGTTGTAGACATACAAAATCAAAGCATTCGAAGGTAAACAAAGCGCTATGTAAGAGTAAGTTAAAGGGTATGTAAAGCAGAAGGAAGCGTAAAGTTAAAGGGGATGTAAGCAGAGGAAAGCGTAAAGTAAAAGGGGACGCAAAGCAGAAGGGGCATAAAATGCAGAAGAGGCACGTAAAATATAGGGCAACTATAATTACAAAACAAATCTTTCAGGTCAATGTTTAATCATTGATTATCAGAAGAGTACAAGAAGTGTATTTTCTGTCGACAAGAAGTTAAGAGTTTGTTGACAAGGAGTTAACTTCCTGTTTACAAACTCTTGACTTCCTGTAAGTAGAGAATATAATATTTTTCCATTACTTTACAAAAAAGTACTAAAATACACTTTTCAAAGGGGACTCATTCTTAGATAATTATAGTTCAAAGTAACCGATCATAATTAGTTTATATTATCAATAGTTCGTTAAGTTTTGAATTAACATAAAAAAGTAGGTCAAGTCCTGCCGATTCATTAAATTAAGGGTTGCTACCTCTTTAATTGCAATGAACCATACAGAACTTGACCAATATCTTGAGATAATAAAGTCATGCTTGATAGAATCAGGTACGAAGATAAACAAATGGCGTGAGAAATTTATGCTTGAAGTGCTACTTTTATATTTGATTATTCCCGGTCGGGTTAATTTCCTTCAATAGAGTCGCTATGGTAAGTATGGTGAGCAACGTTATCGTCAGCAATTTCAAGTTTTTTTTGACTGGCTTTCCTTCAATTCCTCATTAGTGGAATCGCACTTGGGCTCTCGTCTTGCTCTCGCCTTTGACCCTCGTTATATCAGTAAGTCTGGTAAAAGCACGCCCTATCCGAGCCGTTTTTGGTCTGGCTGTGCGGGAAAAGCGAAACGAATGAATATTTAAAAACGATTTCAACAGTCGTTTTACAAATAATTATTTATACCTTTGCCGTCGACAAAACAAACAAGATATAACTAAAATGAAAATAACATCAGCATTGCTTAGCTTATCATTGCTACTCTTTTCCTGTTCACACAACAATGAGACAGAAGCTTTATTCTTAAAAGCAGATTCACTAATGGATGAATATCCTGACAGCGTACTCCAATTATTGAACATTCAGCCGGAAGAAATAGATGATTTTTCAGACAAAGAATGCGCACGCTATGCACTGCTTCTTGCACGTGCCACGGATAAGTGCAAACAATCTTTGCTGCCTTGCGACTCGCTGCTGAACGTGGCATTAGAGTATTATGACGATGATGAGAAAGAAAAAGCAATAGCACTACTTTATAAAGGAAGGCTGGCGGTGGAAATGGAAGAGGAAAAAGAAGCCATTTCATATCTTCAAAAAGGATTGACCATCATACAAAACTTTCCAAAAGAACTTAAAACCAAAAGTTTGTTCCTCAGCTCGTTAGGGAATCTCTACTTTGATGCTGGGTATTATGACGAAGCTATAGAAATGTACGAAGCTATGTATCAATGTTCCATCACAGATCTGGATAAATCAATAGCCCTCAACAATATTAGTACATATTACTGCTTAATAGATGAAAAGGACTCCACACTCATGTTCCAGCATAAAGCACTAAATTATGCTATCTCTTCGGGAGATTCTCTACAGATTGCAATGTCTAAGCACAATTTAAGTCTGGAGTTTGATAGTTTTGATGAACTTGATTCTGCCTTATTTTATGCACAAAGTGCCCTTAAAGGACTACCTAAAAAAGAGAACCATGGAAATTATTATAGTAATCTAGGGGATTTAATTTTTAAAACAGGAGGAAATAAAGACTCAGCCCGTCATTATTTGAATAAAAGCCTAGCGGAATTATCTATTGAAGGCAAGTCTACGTGTTTAAATAATTTATACAACCTTGAAAAAGAAAACGGAGATTACAAGACAGCAAATATTTATTTAGAAAAACATGCCGCCATCATAGATTCTCTATATTACATGGATCAGTCAACCGAAATACAGCAACTGATTTATGAATATAATACTAAAATGAGGGTAAGAGAGGAACAATTAAAAGGGAAACGCATCATATATTGCACTATTGCAAGCTTTATTTCGATTTGCTTTCTAATTATACTCGGCTATCAAAACTATATAAACCGAAAGAAACGTGTCCAACTTCAATACAAACAATCATTAGAACAAACACAAAATAAATTATCTTCTCTACAAGGTACAATTGAAAATAATCAATTAATAATTGACTTATTACACCAAGAGCAGAGTAACTTAAAGAAAGAACAAGAAAATAAAAAAAGGCAAATAGAAGAAAGAGAACAAAGTATAGCTGACTTAAAGAAAGAAAAGCAACGACTACTTAACTGGTTATTGGAGCAAAGCAATATTTATAAGAGAGTGATTACTCTTTCGAAACAAACTGTTTCGAATAAAAAAGCAATGAAAGTGTTGACCACAGCTGAGCAAGATCAATTAAAAAAGACCATATTTGAAATATACCATGATTACATATCTTTCCTTCAAGAAAAATATTCCAAATTGACAGAAAGTGATTTATTATACCTCTGCCTACAGGAAACCTCTCTTGATTCGCAATCTATTGCCATTTGCTTTGGGTATAGCGATACGCATCCTCTCAGCCAGAAAAAATATAGAATAAAAGAGAGAATGATTGAAGAAAAAAGCAAGATGTGATTACAACTTTTGCTATCTACCTATTTACCAAGACATTACATTTATAGAGTGTGATTACAAAAATGCATTCATCATAATTGTTTGCCCTAACTTTGCAGCCGTAAACAATTAATTAAATATAGAAATGAAAACAAAAGTACTATTTATTCTATTATCGGTATTATTCATTATACCAATGAATGCAATGCCATACAAAAGGCATCGGCACAAAGTAAAGATCAAAATTATTTGCCTTCAAGAAAAAGCGACCAATCGCAGCCCCTTATTTTTTGACCTAACCGCTGACGAAACAGACGACAATTTAATGATTACTTTCCAATCAGTCTTAGAGGAAGCAGATATCACTGTGACTGATAAGAACGGAAATGTAGTTGCTACTGAATTCAAGACCTCCATTTATGAAGGAAAGACCGTAAATATTCCCGCTCCTAAAGCTGATTTCTACACTGTAGAAATAACCTCACCCACCATAGACGTAACGGGAGAAATCACACTTGAAGAAATATAAATTATCAATGTCATTAAATTAATAGGCATCTACTAAAGAGCTAAATATCATTCATATACATTAACCAATTAAATAACTAAAAATGAAAATTAAAAGTATTATTTCTATTGCATTACTACTATTATGCATTTCGTGTTCTAACGATGAAACATTAGAGAACACAAAGAATTCCAAAGATCTGGAAGTGGTGAACTTAAACGACTTTGTCGACAATGGCAACACAACAAGATCTGGTAACGTAGAGAACCAAGCAGTTTTGAGATTTAAAGATTACAATGTCTACCAAGAGACTTTGAACAAACTGCAAGGAATGAGTCTGGAAAAGAAGGAAGCTTTCTTCAACGGCTTAGGATTTAAAGGCGCATACTCTTCTTTAAAAGAAGCTGATGACGAACTCGACAAAATCTTCGATATTGAAGATGACAATGCTTTTCTTGAGGCATACAAAGAATTCAAAGATAAATACGAGGATACATACCTCTTTAATACAGAAAATACGTATGATTTATCTCCGTATCTTCCCTTTACAGATGCTGAACTCGAACTTCTGGGTAGTAATCAAGGCTATCTGATTATAGGTAATGAAGTTATTGCACCGAATAACAATGTGCCGAATTACAAACAAAACGCAACGAGTGTAAACACGCGCGCTGGAATTCCGTCTACTAATCCTACATGGAAAGCACTTGTCGGAGATGTGCTTGGTGTAACAATTAAGAAAGGAAAATACAGAAGTGACATCACTCTTGGCATAGACGAATATGGCAATATTTTTATGGTACGAGCTGCCTCACAGAAAAAAAAGAAACTATGGAGCAGAAGACATCCTACAAACTATGAGGCAGACTTATGGGTAGAGGGAGGTCATGTTCATATTTCGTTAGCAAATAATGGTAGTAGCAGTCCTAAAAAAGAGCCAGTTGCAATAAACGCAAGACAATATAGCGGAAAGAATGTAAAATGTGCATTCAGAAATTTCACAACCGGATGTTGTGAAGGACAGGTTGGTAATGTAGAATTCAATGTTAATATCCCATAAAGCACTTCAGGAAGTCGATTAAAATACAATATAAACTTCCGAAAATTTTCTCAAATATTCAACACTATGGTTTTTACGGGGTAAACTCCGTAAAAACCATGATGTTTTAATATTATCACTAAACAGTAACAAGCAAAAAATCAAATAGTAACTTAACCAATAAAACAAATTAAAGATGGAAACAAAAACTTTATTTACGATGAGAAAACTATTCACTACAATTTGTCTATTGTGTATGATATCTTCACTCTCGTACGCACAAAATTTCAGATATGGCTTCACCGGCGGTGTCAACTTAAGTAAACCTATGGGAGACATAGAACCCCAATGCCAAGCAGGACTTCTCTTGGGAGCCAAAGGAGAACTGGGAATACCATCCATAACAAAAGGTTTTTACACCGAATTCGGATTACATCTGTCTGCAAAAGGTTACAAGTATGAATACGGAACCAATGAGAGGTATTTTACAAGGAATCTCAACTATTTAGTTGTTCCTGTCCATATAGGATATAAAATAGAATGCAGTAAATCGGTTTCACTTTTCGCCAATGTAGGTCCATATGCAGGAGTAGCACTGTGGGGCAAGGAAAAATCTTATAGAAACGGAAAAAAGTTTCACACTGAAAGTGACATTTTTAGTGGTAAATATGGGTATAAAAGATTCGATTGGGGATGCGGATTCAATGTCGGTGTAGAATATGCAAAGCATTTTCAACTCTCATTTGGAGCTG
>PPYF01593457.1_pt1 | contig 27941 bp, 26 predicted proteins | sample 1559871 | NCBI WGS metagenome assembly PPYF01 (sample SAMN08240021, study PRJNA423297) | Human gut metagenome, whole genome shotgun sequencing project.
AATGAAATTCTGTGTTCAAAGGGGCTTGGGGGCGCTGCCCTCAACAAGCAAGCGGAGAGGAAAATCACGGAGGGATTTTGCGCTCTGCGGGTCGGTGTGTATTAACACCGGCATTGCTTGCCTCTTTTTACCCGGAAATGAAAGAAGCCAGTGAGGAAACAATCAAATTTCACTCACCGGCTCAATTCGTTTCAAATTTCTCGGATAGTTCTGTTAGTTCTTTCGCGGTCTCCTGCGTATGATGCAAGAGGGTTTCACGCATTTCTGACGGACAGCTACAATAAAGCATCTTCATCTGATTGGCTCCCTCATCTTCTGGAGAAACATCTGGATTGATCAGATTGTCCAGAGAGATCGGCAGAACCTTTGCCAATGCCTTCAAAATCAAATAGGATGGATTTATTTTTCCTTTTTCTATTTTTGCGATTTGCTTGATAGATACATGGCTTAGATCCGCAAGCTCCTGCTGTGTCAGGTCTTTTTTCTTTCGGGCTTCCCGCATTCTTTGTCCCAACGCGGTCAAATCATCAATCGGCATAATCGTTCACCTCAAATATATTGTATCGTGCCGATTTACTCAAAGGAATAACCTTATTATATCTATCTATAGATATGATTATACTGATTTTGTGAGAATGATAGAGAAAGTGCATTTGTATCCTTGATGAGCTATGTTACAATGTCAATAGTAAGGAAAAATAAAAAATGTTTTTGATTTTTAGATTTAGGACATTTCTGCAACATTTGATGTTTAGAATATCAGTATGATTGGAAAATTGGGAAAGGAAGTGAAGGCTTTGAAGAAGATTTTAATTGTAGAGGACGATCAGCTTTTGAATCGGACCTTGGCATATAATCTGACCTCTGATGGATATGAGGTCATTTCGGTTTTTAATTTTGACAGCGCGGTAAGAAAGCTACGGGAAAATGAGTTTGATGTGGCGCTGCTGGACATTAACCTGCCGGATGGCAGCGGACTGGATCTGTGTGAAGAAATCCGGAATCGCGGTCAGCATACCTATATTATTTTTATCACAGCCAATGATAAGGAGAGCGATATGCTCAAGGGTTATGAAGTCGGCGGCGCGGATTATGTGACTAAGCCCTTTTCTGTGACAGTGCTTTGTAAAAAAGTGGCGGCGGTTTTTGCAAATCTGGAGCTGCGGACACCTCGGCATGATCTGTTTGACGATGGTTTTTTGAAAATTGACTTTTCGGAGCAGAGTGCGTCCCTTGCCGGAGAATCCCTGGACTTTACACCGAAGGAATATCGAACCCTGTTCCTGTTCGTAAAGAACCCCCGGATTATTCTGACCAAGCGGCAGATTTTAGAGAAGCTGTGGGACATTGATGGAGACTTTGTGGATGAGCATACTCTAACGACGATCATCAGCCGTATCCGCAAAAAAATCGAAACAGAGGAGAGGAAATATATTAAGACAGCTTATGGAATGGGCTATCAGTGGATCGGCGGTGAGCCTCGATGAAGCTGCAAAATTTATCCGTCAGGGCATTTTTGAGAAAAATTGTGGCAGGGACTCTGCTCACTGCCGCTTTGTTGCTGTTGATTTTTTTCTTGATGACGAAAGATGTGCGGGTTGTCATCTGCGGCATTATTTTGACAGTTGCATTTTACATTTGGGGCGTGGTTTTCCTGCACTACTTTCAAAAGAAGCTTTCTCTGTTTACCGATGGTTTGTGCCAGACATTGGATCACATGATGGACAGTACAGACCGGCCCAAGGTAGACTATGAAGCGGAAACACTGCTGTCCCGGATCAGCCACCGTCTGGAACGGCTCTACAATGTGATGCAAAAGACCAGACATACGGCGGAGGAAGAAAAGGAAGAACTGCAATCCCTGGTATCGGATATTTCCCATCAGACCCAAACCCCTATCGCAAATCTGAAGCTGATCAACGATACCATGCTGACACGGCCATTGACAGAAGAAAAGCGCAAGGAGTTTTTGCAGGCCACGGGTACGCAGCTGGATAAATTGGATTTTCTCATTCAGGGAATGGTGAAAACTTCCCGTCTGGAAACGGGTGTCATTACGCTGGAGAAACAGGATGCTGTGATCGGGGATACGCTGGTGAACGCCATCAATGGTGTTCTGGCTCCGATGGAACAAAAAGAGATCAGCCTTTCGGTGGACTGCCCATCTGATCTGATAATATCCCATGACAGCCGCTGGACTTGCGAAGCATTGTTTAACATTCTGGATAATGCAGTAAAGTACACCTCTGCTGGTGGTAGCATCCAGGTGAGGGTACGGGATTGGGAGATGTATTTGAGGATAGATGTGACGGATACAGGCAGAGGCATCCCGGAGCATTCTCAGGGTACGATCTTCAAACGCTTCTATCGGGATGAAGCAGTGCATGATATAGATGGGGTTGGAATCGGCTTATACCTTGCCCGTGAAATTATTACCATGCAGGGCGGCTATATTACCGTTGAGTCTAAAGTTGGGGAAGGATCAACTTTTTCCGTGTTCCTGCCCATAAAATAATTCTGAGGCAGTCTGTTTTGGCAGGCTGCCTTTTTTGAAAAATTTTTAGAGGACAATGGATTTTAGGACAATTCTGCAACATTTGGGATTTATGCTGATAGCAACATCCTGAAATTGGAGGTGGCTCTATGGAAATTACAAAGACATTGCTCATCAATGCAGCTTGCTTGCTGATCCCGTCGGTCGTTGTTGTTCTGCTGCTCCGGCACTTCTTTCCAAGAAAAATCAGATGGTCGGCTGGTGTGGTGGCTCTGGTAGATCTGGTGATCTTCTGGACAGATATTTTTTATTATGAGAGCGTTTGGCTGACGCTGTTTTTTGTTGCAATTCAGTTAGCAACGGTTTGGCTTATATCTATCCGGCTTTATAAAAAAGACACGCGAAAATGAATTGTCCTAAAATTGAAGCAATTTCCCATTAAATTGATGGACCTTTAGGATATTTCTGCAACATTTGAGAGTTAGGATGACAGCGAAAGGAGTGAATGGCTATGACATTACCATTTGAAAATGATACCAGCCGGATTGTAAAGCGGCTGGCAAAACAGAACATGAAAGCAAACCGGCGTACATCCATTTCTATCATGGCGGCCATATTGATCGCATCAACTTTTTTGTGTTCGCTATGCACATTCGTCCAAAGCTATTGGAATCAAAGTGTGCAGCAGGAGATTGAAGCCTACGGTGATTGGGATGCACAGCTTTTGGAGATTCATGCTGGTCAGCTGGATTTGATTCGGAATAACGAAAATATCCAGACCATCATGGTAAAAGGAGATAATCAGACCGCCTCATTACCTGCTGCATCCGGTCTGCCCTATCTTTTGATCCAAAACTGTGATGGGGCATATTGGGGCGGTATGCGGGAAAAGAATCTGATCCTGCGGGGACGGGTTCCCCAGGCGCCGGGAGAAATTGTCGTTGGAAAAAGCTTTTTTGAGCAGAATCCATCTGTTGAGATTGGAGATCAGCTGAACCTGGACTTGGGCGAACGCAGGATCGGAAATACAACTGTGGATTTTCTTTCCCCCATTCAAAGCGGGGAAGAATTTGTGAAAACAGAAAATGTGCAGTACACCATTGTTGGTGAGATTGATATGACGGTTTCCAGCGCATATAACGGCTACCCTGCGTATGGATGGCTGGACACGGCCGCATTATCGGAGGACACAGGTGTCGTTGCGTATCTTCAAGTAACGCAGCCACGAAAAGTATATGAAATCATCCCGCAGATAGCGGAGGATATTGGCTTGCAGCCGGATGAATTTGGCGACTATCCTTTCCGTTACCATACAGCCCTGCTTGGGATGTATGGGATTTATGCACCGGGGCATTTCCTAAGCAGTGACCTTCCTAAACTTACACTGGCGTTGGGGTTGGTCATGGCAGCATCTATGGCGGTATTTGCCTATATCATTCGGGGGGCTTTTTCTATTTCTGCGAAACGCAAGGTAAAGGAATTGGGAATCTTAAAATCCATTGGAATGACGCCAAGGCAGATCCGCATGATGATCGTATATGAGGCACGCTGGCTGTCTGTGCTTCCCATTCTGGTTTCTGTGGGACTTGGATACCTTTTTTCCTATGGCGTATTGGCAGCATACTCTGACCTGATGCAGGAAGTGACCGGGAGCCGGATAACAGCTTCCTTTTCCCCGTGGGTCGCAGTGGTTTCCGTGATTCTCTCGTTCCTGACGGTTCGCCTGGCTGCTTCTGGTCCTGCCCGGCAGATGGGAAAACTTCGCCCGATTGAAGCGGTCAAAGAAAGCTGGAGCAATCCTTCTTTGAAAAAATCAGCAAAGCATCCAATCCTGAAAAAGTGCTTTGGATTCCTTGGAAATATTTCTGCAAACTCCATGGCGGCTAATAAGAGGCTGTTTCGTACCTGTACGGTAACGCTGAGTCTGTGTATGCTTTTGATGTTCAGTTTTCTGGCTGTTTTTTCCGTTTCAGATATTAACAATACCAAAGCAGAACAGGACAGCCACTTTAATGTCAATATTACAATGGAATCCGGTCAGAAAATAGAGCCGGCACTTATGGAGGAATTAAAGCAGCTGCCCCACATAGAAGAACAGGCCACTTATACGATGGCGAACTGTGCGCTCTGGGTTTCAGAAAATGAGTTATCGGAAGAATTTCTTTCCGCTGGAGGATTTGGAACAAAAGCGGCTGGTGAGTATGTAGCAAAGCGTGATGGCCGCTACCGTATCCCATGCGTATTGATCGGTTTGGAACAGAATGCCTATGAAGATTATCTCATGCAGTCAGGTGTACCTTATTCTGATCCGGGCGCTGCACTCATTGTCAATTCTGTTGTAAAAAATCCTGACTCCAGAGGTTATGAAGCCAAAAAAGATACGATTCCATATCTAAACCTCAAAAAAGGTCAGTCTTTAGAACTAACAGAGAAGTTTTTAGACTCCATTCAGGGGGATTACCGTTTTGATGTGACGGTATCATCTGTGCTTCCTGAAATGCCGGAGATTGGGCGCAATATGGCTTTTTATACATTACCCATTCTTGTGCCGATGGATCAATACTATGAGATTATCCAGAATTTTGGAGAGGATCGTGCAGTTTACAATTACAGGACTTACATGAATCTTCTTGTGGAAGATGGGCTGGATGCCGAAGTACAGAAGCAGGCAGAGCAGATCTGTGGTACTTATTTGGGAACGAGTGATTTCTATACCTCCAGCAAGACACAGCGTGCTTTGGACAGAGAACGACTGACCGATGCGACCATGCTGATCGTTTACAGTCTGACCGCATTATTTGGCATCATTGGAATCTCATCGGCAGCAGTGGCGATCCTGAACAGTCTGCATCAAAGAAGAAAGGAATTTGCCATGCTGCGTTCTGTGGGACTGGATAGAAAAGGTCTTGACCGTTTGCTCCATATAGAAGGGTTCTTCCTTGGAGGAAAGCCTTTGGTCATTGGATTACCAATCCTGTTTTTGATCGCCACAGTTCTGATGTGGATGCAGGATGTGACTTTTATGGAGTTCATTCAGGTATTCCCGTTACTAGGACTGATAGCTTATGTTGTCCTTGTGCTAATGGTCATCAGTGGGATTTACAGGGCGGCTTCCAGAAGAATCCGCAGGGATATTATTGTAGAAGTCTTAAAGGATGAAAATGTGTGAGTCTCACTGCAAAACGAATTGTCCTAAAATTGAAGCAATTCACCATAGATTTTCATATCGTTTAGGACAATTCTGCAACATTTGTCCTTTACCCTATACTCAACAAATTAAGAAAGGCAGGTAACTGTTATGAAAATTTTGCAGACAACTGATCTTAAAAAATACTACGGCACAGAGCCGAACATTACCCGCGCCCTGGATGGCGTGAACTTCTCTGTGGAGGAGGGCGAATTTGTAGCGGTGGTCGGCACTTCCGGCTCCGGTAAATCCACCCTGCTTCACATGATGGGCGGTCTGGATACCCCTACCTCCGGCAGCGTGATGGTGCGGGATAAGGAGCTGGCGAAGATGAACGACGAGCAGCTTACAATTTTTCGCCGCCGCAATATCGGCTTTATTTTCCAGAACTACAATCTGGTGCCGATCCTGAATGTGTATGAGAACATCGTCCTGCCCGTGGAGTTGGACGGGGATACGGTGGATCAGAAATTTATGGCGGATGTGGTGTCCATGCTGGGACTGGAGGATAAGCTGAAGAATATGCCAAACAACCTCTCCGGCGGCCAGCAGCAGCGTGTGGCAATCGCCCGCGCCCTGGTGTCAAAGCCCGCAATCGTTCTGGCCGATGAACCCACCGGCAACCTGGACAGCAAGACCAGCGCCGATGTGCTTGGGCTTTTGCAGAGAACGAGCCGTGAATTTAACCAGACGCTGGTGATGATCACGCATAACGATGCCATTGCCCAGCTTGCAGACCGCATCGTGCGGATCGAGGATGGCAGAATCGTTGGATAAAGGGGGTGGCAGACATGACATTGCCTTTTGAAAATGATACAGGGCCGGTCATTAAAAAATTGGCGGCACGGAGCATTCAGACAGATAAGCGGCGCAACCTGTTTGTGATCATAACGATTGCCCTGGCAGCCGCTTTGATGGCAGCGATTTTTTGTGCAGGAGCGGGAAGCGACAGAAAACTGGAGGCGGACATCCGGGGACAGTATCAGGCGGTCGTAGTAAATTGTGACCGCGACATGATTGAAAAATTAAAAGCCTGCCCGGAGGTGGAACGCTGGGGCCTTTCACAGAATTACGGTTCCGCCCGCTATGGTGACAGCGTTCTGACCTTGGAGTATGCGGACGCCAACTGGATGGAATTGGGGAAGAAACCTTCTTTCACCGGGACGCTTCCGCAGGCTGCTAATGAAATTCTGGCAGAACGGGCGTTTCTTGATTATTTTGAAATCCCGGCAGAAGTAGGGCAGACCATAGAAGTGGATCTGGGAAATGGGAAGCAGACTTATACCGTCAGCGGTATTATGGATGTGGAGAACGACTCCCGTATGTTCCAGCTTTATGTATCCGAAGCATTTGTGGAGGAGATGGCACAGGGAGAGCCGCTGTTTGAATTCCGCCTTCGTTATACCGGTGCGGACGATATGGAGCTGGAACAGCTCAAGGCGGATATTGCAGCATTCCTTTCTGCCAACGGCGTTGCAGAGGATCAGATTTTTTACAGTTCCAACTATTTTGATATGCAGGGCTTTAAGTCCGGCGTGATGAAATATTACATTCCGGTGGCAATCCTTCTGCTGGTTGCCTGTGCCGTGGTCATTTACAGTATCTTCTTTATTTCCGTAAAGGGTAAAATGCGGGAATATGGACGGCTGAAGGTGATCGGTACCACGCCGAAACAGATCCGCCGGATGGTGCGGCGGGAGGGATTGTTGTTATCCCTTTGGGGAATCACCCTTGGTCTTTTGGTCGGGGGAACGATCGGGTTTGCAATTTACCCAGCACATTGGAGCTGGCTCGGCAATCTGCCTTATCTGGCTGCGACCGCAGCAGCCTGCGCACTGACGGTATTTCTGTCCATCCATGCACCGGTCCGCATGGCGGCGAAGGTATCCCCAATCGAAGCGGTGCGCTCCAGCGGTTATGAAACGGCAACAGACCGTAAAGATCAGAAAAACCACCGCATTACGCCATTCTCCATGGCACAGATGAATTTCAGGCGGAGCAGGAAAAAGACAGTCATCACCCTGACCTCTTTAGGACTGACGGGTGTATTTCTGGTGACGGCCGCTACGGTGCTGAACTCCATCAGTCCCGAAAAGATGGCGATGGAAGCCATGGGGGATCACTGTAACTATGAGGTCAGCTGGATGGATTCGGGAGGGGCGGAAGGACTGCCTGATATTGCGCGGGAGAATCCGCTGACAGAAGAACTTCGTCAAAAGCTGCTTGCCCTGGATGGAGTGGAATCCATCACCAGCCATGAAGTGACATCCGCAACGGTGAAATTCCCCCAGGAAAGTGTTGCATTAAAATTCCCGGTGTTTGACAGGGAGCAGATGGAACAATGGCTGCCGGAGGAAAATCTGGAACAGGGCAGTGCGGATTATGAGGAGCTTGCCGCAAACAACGGTGTGGTCGTGACGGACGCGGAAGATCACCTTTTAAGTATGTTTTATGGCTATACGCCTGCGATCGGGGATGTGCTGACCTTTGAATCCATGGACGGCAAGGCCATAGAAGTAACGGTCATGGGAATTGCGAAGCCGTCAGTGACATCAGGAACTGGCGCATGGGGGCTGTTTACCCTTACAGAAGAATTGGCCGACCAGCTTTACCCGGATATTGAGAACAGAGAGGCTGTCTGGAATGTTCATACATCGGAGGACTCTGATGCGCTCAGGGCGTCTATTTTCAGCCTGCTGGAAAATCCGGTGCTGACGGTATTTTCCAGGGCAGACCATGCGGCATCCCTGGAATCGCAGTTAAAGACAATGACCCGCGGTGTTTATCTGCTGCTGGCGTTCCTGTTTGTGTTCTCCATGGTAAATCTGGTCAACACCCTGATGACCAATCTGCTGGCAAGGCAGCAGGAGATTGGGATTTTGCAGTCTGTGGGCATGACAGGAAAGCAGGTTTCCCGTATGCTGATTGCAGAATGCCTGTGGTATGCAGGGGTTACGGTGTTACTGTCGGTTGGTATCGGCGGAACCCTAGGCTGGATTTTGGACTATGTGATCAGCAGTTTTAATATTTTCGGGGAACTGTCTTATCAGTTCCCGTTGATGGAAACGGTTGTTTTTGTTCTGGCACTTTTGGTTGTGACCGGAATCTTCTCTGTGGTTGCTGTCCGTTATTCCAAACGGCTTTCCCTTGTGGATCGGATTAAGACCATGGAATAACCAGAGGCGGCGGCTTCCGAGGCGGAAAGCCGCCGCTTTGCTGACAGCAGAAATATAAGACTTAAAGGAGATGATCAAAATGACAGTACCATTTGAGAATGATACAGGAAATATTGTCAGGAAACTGGCAAGAAAAAGTTTGAAAAGTGAGAAGCGCCGGAATCTGATGGTGGTGATCGCCGTTGCGCTGGCATCCTGTCTGATCTGTTTTTCGATTGTGATGGCTTTGTCTACCCGGCAGATAGAGAAAAATCATGTGGAGGATACCTATGAGGCAGTCTATACCAGGATTACCGAGGAAGATGTGTCCACCCTGAAGGGGCTGGATGACTTCTCAAGGGTAGGAGAGTATTATATGCTGGCTGTGGAACCTGCGGAGCAGGGATACAACGCCTCCTATATTTATTGTGATGAGGAAACGATGTATATTGCCCGTGACCAGATGAAGCTTTTGGAAGGCCGCCTGCCCCAAAAGGAGGATGAGGTAGCGGTCAGCCGTTATTTCCTTTCCGAATATGGTGCAGACGCCGGGATTGGCGAAAAGGTTATGCTAAGCAGCGAGAGCTTTCACGGAGAATATACGGTGACTGGCATTCTGGAAGGCTATAAGGAAAAAGAGGTAAATGGCTGTTCCATTCTTCTTTCCAAAGAAGCTTTGAAAGGATGGAGCGGCTATGACCCCGCTGATTATCGCGCTTATGTGCATTTTCAGAATGAGCAGCAAATGGATGAAACAGAACTGACTGCCCGCAGCCGGGAGATTGCAAAGGAATATCAGCTGGAAATGCCGGTCATGAACCTCAGCTATATGAAATTCTATAAGCAGCCTGTGAATGTCAGTATGCTGGCGCTGGTTGCCGGCATCGCAGTTCTGGTCATCATCGGAGGATATGTGGTGATACAAAGTATCTTCCGGATCTCTATCAATGACAAGATCCAAAGCTATGGACAGCTGCGGACCATCGGCACAACGCCCAAGCAGATCCGCCGTATTGTCAAAAAGGAAGGCCGTTTCTTGGGATGGGCCGGCATTGGAATCGGTATTTTTCTGGGGTGTGCAGTCGGGTTTGCCCTGTTTTCCCGTGGATTTCATCTGCCGTTTTATGCAGCTGCGATTGTTTTGACGGCACTGCTTGGCTGGTTTATGGTATCTATTGCGATCCGCAGACCGGTAAAGATTGCCGCAGGTATCTCCCCGATTGAAGCAGTCCGCTTTACCGGCAGTCAGAGCAGTAAATCCCACACACATAAGAAGAATATGCGGTTAAATCCGCTCTCTATGGGAATTGCAAATTTTAGGCGTGACCGCAAAAAGACGATCAGCATCGTGGCTTCCCTGAGCCTGGGCGGCGTGATTCTTTTGGTGACAGCATCTATTCTTTTGGTCCGCTCGCCGGAGCGTATCGCAAGACAGTTTTTCCCGGATGGGGATTATAAAATCTATATCAATTCCGAAGAATCAGAATATGAGGTGATGTCGGAAGGAAATCCGTTGAATGAAACGCTTCGGCAGGAAGTGCTGGCCGTAGACGGCGTAACAGATGTGATAGAAAATCGTCAGGCGGTTCATGTGCGGTTTGAGAATGAGGAAAGTTCTTCCGGTGGAATGTGCGATCTGTTGAGTGACCGAAACAGAGATCAAATGGAAGCAGCGCTTGTGTCGGGGACTTTGCCTCAAGATTCCCATAGTATTGCACTGGATATGGAATATGCGGAAGATATGGTCGGTGTAGATGTGGGGTCAGTTATCAAACTTACCATAGGGGATCAAGAGATTCCTGTCACTGTTTCCGGTCTGCTCATAAACGATGGGCTTAAAAATGGTCATGGTCCTCTGGCATTGGACAGCACCTGCATGGTTGCAACCAAAGAGCTGTTTCAGGAAGCAATGCCGATGATCGATTGTTTTGATTATTCCTGGAGCATTGTCGGTGATCCTAAAAAGGCAGAGCAGATTGAAAACAGCCTGAATGCAATCATTTCTTCCAATCCGGATCTTAAATTGGATACCATTGGGATACATAAGGATTATGAGGAAATGGAGAACAGGGTTGTTTTCGGAGGGCTTCAGGCGCTGTCGTGGTTGGTATTCCTCTTTGGCGTGGTCAATCTCATCAATACCACACTCTCCAATCAGATGTCCAGAAAGAGGGAAAACAGCGTCTTTCGCGCCATCGGTCTGACCAGAAAGCAGCTCTGTCAAATGACCATCTATGAGGGAATTTGCTATGCGTTTTCTGCTGCGCTGGCAACTCTGGCAGTCGGCCTCCCGATTGCAGTGATAGCTGCCCGAAAATTCAGCGAAATGACTTTCCATGTAGCAATGCCATATTCGTTCCCTTTCCTGCAAATGGGGCTGTTCGTTCTGGTGCTGTTTGGCCTGGAGGTTATCCTGTCCTTCTGGACAATGCGCAGACAGAAAAATCAATCTCTTGTGGAAGAAATGCGAGCGATGGAATAACCGTATAGGATTGGCGGGGCGGCAGCGTGCTGCCCCGCTTTTTAGGCTTGTCGTTATATTTTGGCTCATTATTGACTTCTATTACGGTTAGTGATATATTTATTACAGTAACCGTAATGAGGAGGTAGGTGTTATGCGAGACAATGCGAAAGGTGGTGCGCTCACAGAGGTGACATTCTTTATTTTGCTCTCCCTCTATACCCCGAAACATGGATATGCTGTCATGCAATTTATTGAAGATAGTACAAAAGGGCGGCTCACGCTGGGGGCAGGTACTTTATATGGTGCGTTGAACTCGTTGCAGGAAAAAGGCTGGATTGCACCTTTTGGAGATAGTGCGGGACGGAAAAAAGAATATCTCATTACAACGCAAGGAAAAGAAATTGCAGAAAAGGAACTTATAAGGCTCAATGAACTTGTAGGCGTGGCTAATGGAATTATTGGAGGTGCAGTATGAGCAAAAAGTATTATCGTTTCTTTGGCGGTTTGTTGACTGCCCAGGAACATTGGCTGAATAAAATGTCTGAAAAGGGCTATCGTCTGATTCGGGCGGAAAAAATGTTGTATGAATTTGAGGAGTGTAAACCGGATCAGGTAAAATACTGTGTGGAGTTTATCGGGCAAAAATCGAAGGTCGATGCGTCAGATTATCATGAGTTTTTAGAGGGGATGGGTTACAAAGTATTTTATAAAAACATCAACCTGAACTACTCTGTTGGTAAAGTGCGTCTACGGCCATGGGCTGAAAGAGGAGGACGCATAGCAACAAATGCCACCACCTTTAACCGGGAACTGTTGATTGTAGAAAAGGATAATGACGGTAAGCCATTTGAACTTCATACTTCTTATGAGGACAAGGAAAACTATTACAGAAATCTGCGTAATCCGTGGTTGCTGATACTGCTCATGTTCGCAATATTTGCGGTTGCAAAACGCTCGGTAGTTTTTGGTGTGCTTGCCCTGGTTTCTCTGATTCCTGTTCTCGTATATCAAACCAAGGTTATGCAGAACAAACGCGAAGGTAAGACAAAAGAATGGTGAGGTGTTTATATCATGAATGAACGAGAAAAAATAATCCGACTATGGTTTGATATGTGGCTCAATCAGCAGGATATGGGGATTGATGATATATTTGCAGAAGATGTGATTTATACAGAAAGTTGGAGTCCCCAGTATAACAACCGAAAAACAGTAAAGCATTGGTTTCAGGAATGGAATACCCGTGGCAAGGTAGTTGTTTGGAAAATCAAGCAATTCTTCCATAAGGGAGATCAAACGATTGTAGAGTGGTATTTCAAAAATGAAATGAACAATGGAAGTATAGAGGAATTTGATGGAATCTCGCTGGTTGAATGGACAGAGGATAATAGAATAAAGTCGTTGAAAGAATTTGGGTGTAATCGCAATACCTATAATCCATACCAGGAAGGCGATACTCCTCAATTTAGAGCAGAAAAAGTGAATTGGTTTTGATTGAAAGCTTAGGGAGGCGAAAAGGATGAAGGTATTGGTTAGTGCCTGTATTATGGGAGTGAACTGTAAATATAATGGGAAAAACAACGAAAATATAGCGGCTATCAATTTCTTGAAAGATAAAGAAGTTATTTCTATCTGCCCAGAAGTATTAGCAGGTATGAAAATTCCCAGATCCTGTGCAGAAATTGTGGATGGGAGAGTAGTTGATGAAAACGGAAATGATGTTAGTTTAGAATATGATAAAGCAGTGGCAGTTGCATTATCGAAAATTCAGAATGAAGAGATTGATTTAGTTATATTACAATCCAGAAGTCCTACCTGTGGTGTTAATCAGATATATGATGGTAGCTTCACTGGGAAGTTAATTCCCGGAATGGGCTTGTTTGCAAAGGCATTAAAACAAAGAGGATATAATGTCATTGATGTTGAAGAAATATAAGTTTACCATTTTTCATTTGTTGAGGGACAAGGTTCCTAACGCATTAAGGCTGCATTTTTATATTCGCCTGATGCAAATGTCAATGGGAGCATGAGCAACTACATATAGTAGTTTTCTTCACGGAGGCTGATATGAAAGAAAAAATATTGATAATAGAAGATGATCCGTTGATACGGAATGAATTGAAAACGCTGATGCAAAGTAACGGCTATGAAACGGTGGCTCCGGAAGATTTTTCTGATGTGATCGACCGGATCAAAGCTGAACAACCACACTTGGTTTTGCTGGACATCAAGCTGCCGGGAATCAGCGGCTTTTCTCTCTGCACCGAGGTTCGCACATTTTCCGAAGTACCAATCATCTTTGTGACAAGCTGCAACACGGATATGGACGAACTGAACAGCATCATGCTGGGTGGAGATGCTTTTATCACGAAGCCCTATAACACAGCAATCCTGCTTGCGAAAATTGCTTCTCTGTTGAAAAAAGCCTATCCCACACAGCAACGGGAACAGATCGTCTATGGAGATGCAGTGCTGCATATGGAATTCAGCAGTTTAGACTATAATGGACAGAGCGTAGAACTTACCAAGAACGAATTGAAAATTCTCTATTACCTTTTCAAGAACGGAGGAAAAATCTGTTCTCGTGCAGATATGATTGAGTATTTGTGGGACAATCAGTTATATGTGGATGACAATGCTTTGAGCGTTAATATCAACCGTATCCGGGAAAAAATGGCGGGCATTGGTCTGACAGATTTTATTAAGACAAAGCATCGACAGGGGTACACGATATGAACAGCAGACGATATTGGAAAAACAGACTGCCATTTCTGCTGACGAACCTTGTTTGTATGGCTGCGCTCACTGTATTTCTACTGGTGTGCGGCAACTCGGTTTCCGCAGTATTATTGATCCTGATTGTATGGGCATTGATTTTGTTGGCTGGACTTGTCCTTACTTACTGGAAACGGAAGCGGCAGATGAAAAAACTTCTGGATATGGCGGAACAGCTTTCAGAACGATACCTCATTTCCGAAGTGATGGAGTTGCCGGAACAGGCTGAGGATCAGGTTTACTATCAGCTTTTGAAAATGGCTGGAAAATCCATGTTGGAGCAGATTGGAGAGGTCGAGCGGGAACGCCTGGAGTACAAGGAATACATTGAGCAATGGATTCACGAGATCAAAACCCCTATTACTGCCATGAAACTCCTATGTGAAAATCATCGGACGGACTGGACAAAGGAACTCCTGCTGGAACTGGAAAAGACGAATCGTTTTACCGAACAGGCTCTTTACTACGCTCGAAGCGAGCATACAGAGAAAGATTATTCCGTTCGGGAAATGGCGTTGTCTCAGGTGGTGCATCAGGCGATTGCAGATAACAAATATCTATTGCTCCAAAGTGGTATGCACCTGGAAGTGGAGGAAATGCAGGATACGGTTTATTCAGATGAAAAGTGGGTGCGCTTTATTCTGAACCAACTGATTGCCAATGCGGTCAAGTATCGTATTGAGCAGCCGATCCTCCGCATTTCTACCCATAAACGGCAGGATCAGGTTGTCCTTGTCGTGGAGGATAATGGAATCGGAATTGCTGCATCCGATCTGCCTCGCATCTTTGAAAAGGGATTTACCGGTCAGAATGGTCGTATGGTACAGCAATCCACAGGAATTGGTCTGTACCTATGCAAACGGCTTTGTGAAAAGCTGGGTATTGGCATTACGGCGGAGTCGTCGGAACATGGCACAGCCATTTCCCTTTCTTTTCACATCAACTGTCTGATTCATGAAGTGCAGGACTGAAAAGCGTTCTGCACTTCTTACATTTTTGTTAGAACTTTGTAAGAAAACTTGATACAAACGAAGTCGTTCTTATTCTACAATAGAGATCAGAGGTGATAACAATGAAAGAAATTTTGAAACTGGATCATATCCAAAAATATTACGGAAATGGCGGGAATGTTACAAAAGCAATTCAGGACATCAGCTTTTCCGTTCAAGAGGGAGAATTTGTCGGAATCATGGGAGCATCCGGCTCCGGCAAGACCACCCTGCTCAACTGTATTTCCACAATTGATACCGTCAGTGCGGGACATATCTATCTGGATGGGATCGATGTGACGGAAATCAATGAAAAACAGATTGCCCGGTTTCGTCGGGAAAATCTTGGCTTTGTTTTCCAGGATTTTAACCTGCTGGACACGCTGACCATTTCGGAAAACATAGCCCTGGCGCTGACCATAAACAAGGTTCCAGCAGGCGAGATTGATGGACGGGTGCGGGAAATGGCCGGAAAGCTGAATATCACGGATATTCTGGATAAGTACCCCTATCAGGTGTCTGGTGGTCAGAAGCAGCGGTGCGCCTGTGCCAGAGCCATTATCAACCAGCCTAAGCTGATCTTGGCGGATGAACCCACCGGTGCGTTAGACAGTCACTCGTCCCAGATGCTGCTCTCTACGATCCAGAGTATCAACGAAGATCTCGGAGCCACAATCCTGATGGTGACACACGACGCTTTTTCGGCAAGTTACGCCAATCGTATTCTCTTTTTAAGGGATGGGACAATCTTCACGGAAATCCGTAAGGGCGGTGATTCCCGTAGGACTTTCTTTGAAAAAATCCTGGATGTCCTCACCATGATGGGAGGGGGAATGAATGATGTACGCTAAACTGGCACTTCGTAATGTCCGCAGAAGCCTGCGGGATTATATCATTTACTTTGTGACGCTTACCTTGACTGCGGCATTGATGTACTCATTTTTGGCATTGGGCTTTTCATCAGATGTTCTTGCTATGGCAGAGAATATGTCGATGCTGACTACTGGAATTTTGCTTATGTCAGCTCTGGTTGCTTTTATGTCCTCGTTTGTGATCGGTTATGCGATTCGCTTTATGCTGGGACGACGGAAAAAGGAATTTGCAACCTATGAACTGATCGGCATGGAAGCAAAGATAGTACGAAATTTGTTTCTTGCTGAAAACAGCATTATCGGCATAGGAGCCTTTCTGCTTGGTTCTTTGGTTGGCACAGGGCTTTCCGGTTTGCTAAATCAAGTGGTAAAAAATATCTTTGAGGTGCCGCATACCTATCAGGTTTCCTTTTCTCTCCGGGCGTGGGCAGTAACCTTTTTATTTTTTGCCTTGATGTATGGTTTTGGGATGCTCCGAGCAGCAAAGATTATCCGGCATCAGAAAGTGATTGATCTTCTGTATGATAACCGTAAGAATGAAGAATACCGTTTCAAATCATTCCGCCATAGTCTTTTGGTAGTATTGCTTTCAATAGCCGCAATGGTTGCAGGCGTGATTTTGCTTGGGCGGATGCTTCAGACACAAACCAATGAAGCATTTTTGTACCTTGGCGGAGCCTGTTTGCTCATTCTGGCGGGTGTTTACGAGCTGCATCGCCAGATTCCACTTTTGCTGCACCGATTTGCAAAACAAAATCTGCGCCATAAGTACAAAGAAGAAAATCTGTTCTTTTTGGGGCAGATTGGACGGCGCATCCATTCTGCTGGTCGGACAATGGCTGTGGTGGCAATTCTTTTGACCGTATCTCTGGCAACCATGTTTGTGGGGCTTACAATGGGAGCCGGCTACAAAGCCAATATGAAAGCCTATTATCCCTATGATGCAGGCGTGGCGATTGATGCACCTCTGGAAAAATCCAGCATGGATTCCATCGTTTCCTTTACAGAGGATCATTGTGGAGTCGAGGATTCTGTGAGCTATTATTTGTATGCGGTTCCTGAAAAACCGATTGAAGCCTTGTCCTTGTCCGACTATAACCACCTGCGCGAAATCCTGGGGCTTTCTCCTGTTGTCATGGGCAACAACGAATTTTTGGTTCATTGTGATACATGGAACTATATGGACGGAATCCGACAAGGCTTGGAGCAACAGCCGGAGATCACATTAAATGGTCGGACATTGACCGTTGCAGAAACACCGATCCTGACAGAGCCGATGGAGCAGTATCAAATGGCTGGAACGAAGGGATATGTGCTTGTTCTGCCGGATGAAGCAGCTTCACAATTAGTCGGAGAAAAAAGTCGTCTGGCTATGAAACTGGAAGATGGCGGATACCCGGAATTGAAAAGTGACTTGAAGCAATTCCTGAACAGTGGGAAATGGCAGCCGGAATTGCAGTCCAGTCAACAGCTCCCGGAAAAAGTAACGATGGGTGTTACAGTAAAGGCGTGGGGTGTTGCCAATTCGCTGACTGGATTTACAGCCATTTCGTTCTGCGGATTGTATTTAAGCATTATTTTTATCATTCTATCCTGCTCGGTGCTTGCATTTGAGCAGCTTTCTGCCATAGATAAAAACCAGAAGAATTATGCAGTTATTGACCGTTTGGGTGTACCGGGGCACAGGCAAGCCTCCCTGATACGCAGGGAACTGTCCACAGTCTTTTTGATCCCACTGCTATTCCCTCTTTTGCTGACGGTTTTGCTGATAGCAGGGGCACAGTTCTTTTTCGGAGAGGCAATCTTGCAGCAGGGACTTGTGCCTCTTTATGGTTTGGTGACGATCCTGCTATTCTGTGCAATCTACCTGACCTATTTTGGTGCAACAATGTTCTTATTCAAACGGGTTATTCTTCGACCGGAAATGAGATAAAAACTGAATTGCTACAAAAATGAAGCAATTCAGCCTGTTTTCTTGCCGAAAAAGAAAGTGGTTAGGAGATTTCTGCAACATTTGGTCTTTATTATAGAATTACAAGTAAGATAGAAAGTGTGATTAAATCTACCGGATGACGGCAAAAGAAAAAAAGCCGTCGTACAGTAGACACATTCCTACGCGCTCATGGAGCGGCGGTTTTGAGTAGATCAAGGCCGCCGTTTCTTTTTGCGAAAAGCAGAAACCCGACGACCCTCGTGCAATCAGCAGGGGCGGCATTTTAGGAGGATGCCGTCATGTCTGTGTTAGTGGTTCACAATACCCATGAGTTACATCAGTTAAAAAAAGCCTTGCCCCGCCACCGGGGCATTATGTTTTTATATCGGTATTATCAATCTGTGTAAACCAGTATAATCATAGGTTTTCTTGTCGCGCCAGTATCCCTTTGTGGGGAGCTGGCGTTTTTGCTTGCCGTTTTTTAGATAGACGAGCGGTTTGTTACCGCTGCCGGTCTCCGCCTCCATTCGATTCACCCGTTAACTACCCGTGAATCGAAATGGAGGTACACAATGAAAAAAGTCAATCTTCGGGATCTATATCCTGATGTTTATAAAACAGATCACTTTGTAGAAGTAACAGAAGATGTGCTGGAGGCGATTCGTGCCACCGAGCGTGCAGAAGCTGCCTATGACCGGAGAATGTATCGCTATAAGGCGCATTACTCTCTGGACAGCGACAACGGCATTGAAAATGCGGTCCTGATGAAGCCCCAGACGCCGGAAATGTTCCTGGAGGAAAAACAGCTGCGGGAACAACTCTACACCGCAGTAATGGCTCTGCCGGAGAAACAGGCCAAGCGGATTTATGCCCGGTATTATCTGGGTATGAGAGTAGGAGAGATCGCCGCAGCAGAGGGTGTAGACCCAAGCCGTGTCCGGGACAGCATCCGGCGCGGTTTGAAACAGCTGGCAAAATATTTTTGATAAAATTTCGTTTGAAGCGCCTGTTTTTTGCTTTTTTTGTCAGAGTTAATAGAAGGACAAGTTTTCCCCCTTCAACAGCACTTTGACAATTTCATAGACAGCATAACAGGTACATAACCCGTGTACGAGCGAGTGTGGAACGCCGCGAAGATGGAGCAGCCAGGGAGGTGATGAACAACGCTGTTTCGGAGCGATCTACGATTTCACAAAACGGATGGTGGCAGATCCGGCGCGAGGACCGCACGGGGGCTTAAAGATACTTCCTCACGGCCTCCTAAAGACTTGGGGGGAACCCTGCGGCGCACGAGTAAAACGACGCTGCGGAGTTATGACAACCGCGCCAGCGGAGACCTGCTATGTTCCCAGCGTCAGGGTTGCGTGGCAAATGTGACGAGAATTGAATCATATTAAAATTAGGAAGCGATTACTTTCTTTGTTGGTCGTTTTCTACTCAAAATCAGATACCATGCGCTGGCAGTTTCGGCTGCCAGCGTATTCATGTGATTTTGAAAGCACGATGATAACCTTGACAGATTGGAGGGAATATGGTCTATGGAAAAACTCATTACACGAAAAGAAGCGGCTGAAATCTTAGGAATCAGCATCGCAACGCTGGATGCCGCCCGTAACAACGGCTTGATCTCTTATGTGCAGTATGTTCAGAATGGCTGTGTGTATTTTACTGCGGCGGGTCTCCAGGAGTATATCGCAAAATGTACGCACAGGGCAAAGCCTGTTGAGAGAAGCACAACTTACCGTAAGCCTCGAAGCGGAAGATCGTGAGCCAGTCCGTATCCTTGATGGAATCAGAGATGTTTGATAAAACAAAGGTACAGCGCTGGAGATCTTTTTTAGGAGGTGGAGGAATTGGCAAATAGAAAAATAATGCTTCCCCAATATGGCACAGTTATGAAAAGAGGTGTCCTATATTATAGGACCAGAATCAAAGATGCGAATGGAAAGCTCGTAGCTCTCTACGCAAAAACACCTGAAGAACTATATAACAAAGAAACTCTTGCGTTGGAACAGATTGAGAATGCTACTTTTCATCGGAAAACGCCCACAGTTGCAGAGTATTGTGAAAAGTGGCTGCTGATGCAGTCGGTTCATGTACGAGCCACTACCTTGACGGATTACACTTCAAAGGTCAGGCGACATATTATAGCGGAATTGGGAGATAAACGGATGGGCGAGGTTAGCCTGGATGATATTCAGCTTGCCCTTGTTCCAGTTTCCAAGAAATCTACATCGGTTTATAAATCTGTGGTAATCCTTTACAAGTCTATCTTTCGCGCAGCGATGGAAAGCAGGATTATTGACCATAACCCAACGATTTATCTGACAACAAAGGGTGGTGGTGTTCCACAAGAGGATCGTCAGGCTTTGACAGATGAACAGGCAGAGCGCCTTTTGGATGCTATCCGAGATTTGCCGCCTTATGTCTTTGTCATGATCGGTTTGTACGCGGGTCTACGCCGGGAAGAAATTCTTGCTCTGCAATGGGATTCAGTATATCTGGATACAGATACTCCATATCTGACGGTAAGACGGGCATGGCACACCGAACATAACAGACCGGTGATTTCGGATGAATTGAAAACCAAGGCTGCGGAGAGAAATATCCCCCTCCCTGTTTGTTTGGCCGAGTGCTTGAAAGCAGCAAAGGAAACTTCGACTTCGGAATATGTAGTTTCAAACCGGGATGGCGAACCGCTGTCCTACACGCAGTTTAAGCGGCTTTGGCAGTATATTGTTACGAGGACGGTCAAGGAGCGGAGCTATTATCGGTATGAAGATGGAAAAAGAGTAAAACATACTGTCACACCTGTCTTGGGAGAAAAGGCCGCTCATAACGGAAAAGTGGTTTACAGTCTGGATTTTGAGGTAACACCCCATCAGCTGCGGCATACTTACATCACCAATCTTATTCATGCGTCGGTAGATCCCAAAACGGTTCAATACCTGGCAGGCCATGAAAGTAGCAAGATTACCATGGACATCTATGCAAAGGTTAAGTATAACAGGCCGGATGAGCTGGTCAGATCAATGAGCTGTGCGTTTGCAAGCTGGGACACAGCACAGTAATAATAAAATAGGAAGTAAAGCAGGAGCGAGGCAAGGATGTCTCGCTCTTTATTTTGCATCAGCCGTATCTTTGATTAAATCGAGGCTTTCTGATAAAAAGAGAGTGTAGATACGGAGACTACACATTATCAAGAAAGGACGATCAAAGATGGCAAAAAAGAAAGCACAGATCCCGAAGTATGGGACCATTACATTGAAAGGAATCCAGTATTACAGAACCAGGATTACGGATGCGGATGGCAAAGAGTTGAGTTTGTATGCCACTACTTGTGAAGAATTGTATGAGAAGCAGTTAGAGGCCCGGAAGCAGGTGGAAGAAATTATCTTTCACCGGCAGCACCCGACAGTAGCCGAGTATGGCGAGAAGTGGTTGCTGATGCAGTCGGCAAAGGTGTCTGCGTCTACACTCAGAGGTTATACGAGGGATATGACAAACTATATCATCAAACCCCTGGGAGAGATGTATATGGAAGAAGTGACCGCTGACGATATTCGGCTGGCTCTTGTTCCATTGTCAAAGAAATCGGAAGGCTTATACAATAAGGTCAATATGCTGCTCAAGTGCATTTTTTATGCGGCAGAGCGAAACCAACTCCTTGAACACAACCCCTGTGCAGGAATATCCGGTAAAGGCGGAAAACCGACAAAAAAGAAGGAGGCATTGACAGATCAGCAGGTAGCCGTGCTTCTGGATACCGTCAAGGGACTTCCTCCATATTTGTTTATTATGCTCGGTTTGTATTCCGGTCTGCGCCGGGAAGAAATTCTTGCACTGCAATGGGATTGTGTATTTCTGGACGAGGATACACCTTATCTATCGGTGAGGCGGGCATGGCGTACAGAGCATAACAGACCCGTGATTTCTACGGTGCTAAAAACTCCGGCGGCAAAAAGGGATATTCCGATACCAAAGTGTCTGGTAGAGTGTCTGAGAGAAGCGAAAGAAAACTCCATATCAGATTATGTGATTGCTGACAGCAAAGGGGAGCCGCTGGCTGCTTCGCAGTTTCAAAGAGTATGGCAGTATGTAGTTGTTCGTTCCACCAAGCCCCGGAACTATTATAAGTATGTAAATGGGGAGAGTATCAAATATACGGTTACTCCAACGCTGGGTATGACCCAGAAGAATCAACCCCAAATCAAATATACGCTGGACTTCGATGTGACACCCCATCAGCTGCGGCACACTTATATCACCAATCTTCTCTATGCGGGCGTTGATCCAAAGACAGTACAATACCTTGCCGGACACGAAAACAGCAAAACAACTATGGACATCTATGCAAAAGTGAAGTACAATAAACCAGAGGAGCTGTTTGGGGTAGTAAATGGTGCGTTTCATCAGCCTGTCGCTGAATGAAAAAAGGCCGTTTTTTATGGTCCGCACACCGGATAACTGAGAAGCAGAAAGCCGGAAAAGCCCGGAATATCAAGGGAAAACAGCTCAAAAACTCGCGCAATACGGTCTCAAAGCAGCTCGTCGCGCTCCGCAGTTCAGCAAGCGATAATCGACTGCTCAGACTATATCAAAATGGTTTACTCGTTCACGATGGTCTGTGTCAGCTCCTCCACATCCACATATTTCTGTGTCAGGGCGATAAAGGCATCCAGACCGTCGTTCATTTCTTCCCGCTGTTCCACCCATTCTTCGATAACTTCAATTTCGAGCTTTAACCGTTCCTGCTCCGCTTCATAGTCCGCAGACATCTTTCTGTATCTGTCCTGATTGAGATTTCCAAGAACATAGTCCTCGTACAGCCGGGCGATGATGACATCCAGATCGGCAAGGCGTTTCTTTGCCTGTTCCAGCTTCTTTTTGTCATCCCGGATGCTGCGCTCCTGGTCAGTCCTGCGGCATTGCAGCCATTCCTCCTGAAAACCGTCCACATCGCTTCGGATATACTCATTGACTGCCCGGATGCGTTCCAGAACGATTTCACGAAGCACATCTTCCCGGATATAGTGGGCAGTACAAGTACCACGGTTGCTCTTGTAGTTGTTGCAGACGTAGTGATCCTGCTTGCCCTCAAAGCTTTTGCTTGTGGCAAAGTGGAGCTTGCCGCCGCAATCGGCACAAAACAGAAGCCCGGAGAACAATCCCTGCCGTTCCGCTTTTGCGGGGCGGCGTTTGTTTTTCCTCAGTTCCTGCACCCTGTCAAACTGTGCCTGAGATACAATCGCTTCCTGTGTGTCCGGCAGATAAAACATATTCTCCGGCTCATTGGGAATCCGCTTTTTCAGCTTGTAGGACTTGGAATAAGTCTTGAAGTTGCAGGTACAGCCTGTGTACTCCTGCCGTTCCAAAATCCCTGCAATGGACTGGTTGCCCCAGTGGTACGGTCTTTCCGGCATCGGCTTTTTCTTTCGCTTGGCATAGAGTGCCTTTGCGGTCATAATCTGCTTTTCTTCCAGAATCCTTGCAATCTGCTCCGGGCCTTTGCCGTCAATGCAAAGGTCGAAGATGAGCTTGACTACCGGAGCCGCTTCTTCATCCAGAATCCAGTGATCCTTGTCCTCCGGGTCACAGCGGTATCCGTAGGGCGGTTTGCCCATGTGCTTCCCACTGGTTCCTCTCTGCCGCAAACTGACACGGACTTTCTTGCTGGTATCACGGGGATACCACTCGTTGAACAGATTACGAATTGCGGCGAAGCCCTCGCTGTCTCCCCGGTTGCTGTCTACGCCATCATTTATAGCGATAAAGCGGACATCATAACTCGGAAAGATAATATCCGTATATTGTCCAACAGTCAGATAGTCACGACCAAAGCGGCTGAGGTCTTTGACCAGCCAGCAGCCCACAAGCCCCTGCTTGACAAGCTCAAAGCCTTCCTGCACACCGGGACGATTGAAGTTCGTCCCCGTATAACCGTCATCCACCAGAATTTTCAGGTTTGTATACCCGTGGTCACGGGCATATCGGGTTAAATACTCTCTCTGATTTGCGATACTGTTACTCTCGCCTTCCTGGGCATCCTCGTTGCTCAGACGGCAATAGAGAATGGTAATTTTCTGCTGATCCAACATAATATCCTCCTTCGGTGGTTGGTCAGCCGACAGTACCGTTGTGCATATTGGAATTATATCATGCTTTTGTGTCGCAGTCATTAACAAATCACCCCCTTGTCAGAAAAAATGAGCCGTTTTACCTTGTCGGTAAGTGGCTCATTTCCATCACACTCCGTTTCAATCACATACCATGTGTTTCCGATCTTGCACTCAATGGTTTTGCAGAAAGAGGACTGTGCCGCTTCCCAACGCTTGCGGCATTCTTCCAGAAAATCAATAGGCGGCTCAAAAATCGGATCGAAGCAGGAGCAAATATCAATATAGCCGATGGCATCGTTGATTTCTTCCATCGGGGCATCTTCCATAATCATCTTGTTAATTTCATCTACGGTTTTCTTCATAGGCAAATAGTTCCTTTCTTAAATTTCCATGTCCTGTCCACGATTGCGGGCAGGGTGTTTGTGTTCATACAGTTCCTTTCCCCTGGCGAGGATGGCATTGATAAAAGCCCAGACCTTTTCAGATGCAATCTCAATCGCATCCAGGAAAGGCTGGGCTTTTTGTTTCAGCTCCTCATAGTCTTTGTTCAGTTTTTCAAAACGGTCTTTCCATATCTTTGCGTTTTTATCTGCCTGCTCGAATTTCTGCTTGTATTTCAGCTTCTCAGACTTTTCCGCAAAGCTGCTGACCGCATAATCCTTTAGCGTGCGGCACTCATCCGCCGTCATGGTAACATTTCCCGTAATGGGATTTTTCTTGCCCATCGACTCAATCTCATGTGCAGTCATAGCAACAGACTTAGCAGCCTGAGTTTCCTTTTTCAGAGCTTCCAGTTTCTTTTTCTGCTTCTCCGTGGCAGCTTTGGCATCCGCTAAGCTCTGCTCGGCCTGTGCCACCTGTCCGGTCACAGCTTCCAAACGCTGCTGTTCGGCCTGTACCTTGAACTGTGTCACCGTCAGATGTTCTTCGGTGCTGCCACATTCTCCACGCTCTACATCGGTATAACCAGCGTTTCGCATGAAATTGAAAAAGTCATCCTGCAGCACACTGTAGGACGACTTCAAAATCTTTTTCCCTTTTGCGTTCAACATAGGATTTCCGTTTTCATCAAGAACGGGTTTGGATTCCCACTTCTTACTGCGGCTGACCTGTGTGATCGTTTCCTTTACCGTTCCCCGGAGGGATTCATCCTTGCATCGCTTCGACCACAGGATTTGTTTCTCCACCACCGGGATATAAACCACATGAAGGTGATAGTGGTACACATCCTCACCCAGAGCTTCCGACATTGCCCGGTTGCGCTCGTCGGCATGCATTACAGCGGAGAGGATATACTGCTCACTGCCCACGATCTCCACGGCGGCTTTATAGGCATCGGCATAAAACTGTTTTGCAAACTCATAGCCGCCGTGGTTGTAGAAATAAGTGGAGTTCACATCGAAAACCAACTCGCCATATTTGACGGCATCCGGTTTCAGCCCTCTGGTGGAGATGATCTTGTCCTGCTCCATCTGCTCAAACATTTTTACATAATCGTCAGTGGGAGACTTGAAGTGAACATTCAGCGCAGTACGTTCCGGCACGATGTCCACATTGGAATAACGGTCTTTTTCACGCTCATTGTGTTCCTGTACTTTTGTCACATCATCCGGAGTTTCCAAGTCCTGATTTCTGGCTAAGGTACGATCAATTCCATCATTTCTTGCCATAGATTTTTGTCCTTTCTTTAAGATTTGCAGACAGCGGAGGGCTGAGGAACGGCACTTTTTCAAAGTGTAATAACCCACTATTACACTTTCATCCATGCTGGCTACAAAGTGCCGTGGGCTCTCCGAGGGCTCTCCCGAGGGGGAATGCGGTCACTGCGGTGACCTCTGCTGACCAAGGCAAAATGTCTGCGCCTTTTACCTTGGTCAGCCCGTCTGCATGAAGCTGTTCTGCGGAACATTTCTTGCAGACGATGGCAGCGAAAACCGTATCTTTCACTGCCTGTCCATGGGCAGCACTGCGGTGCGCCTATGGGGACGGGAGATGCGGAGGGCTGTTGCCGGGGTATCACTTCTCCCGTCTTTTCTGCCATACGATGTCGTAACCAAGCACAGCGGCAAGCTCCAATACTTCCTTGTATCGTATACTTTCCCGCTGTAATTTTGCGGACAGGTTGGAAACGCTGTCGCTCCATCCGTACTCGTCCGAGAGCAGGTCAACAACTTCCTGCATGGTCATCCCGGCACGGATGATCTGTGCCTTTATTTCGTTGCGTATATTCATATTGATAAAATCCTCCATAATTCAGTTCATGTGTCGGTGCAACCTCTGCGCTCCAAGGTGGAGTGGATGCACCGAACAGTGAAAAATCTGCAATCTCCGAAATCCGTTCAGAATTTCGCTTGTGATGTCCTGTCCATATATGACCATATCCCACTTTGCCGTTTTGTGTGGTTTGGTCTGGAACAGTGAAAACACCCATTGTTCCGTGAACAGGGTACACGGTTCAGAGAAGCACGATTTCGTGAAATAGTTTCGTCCTGCGGTCAAAAACTTTGCTGTTTCCATTACCATTGATTTTTAATGCCCGAAAACAGGTCAGCTTTGAAAGCTGCTGTTTCCTATAACGGAAGAAAACAGGGGTAAATGCTGCGTACATACGTACAGAGCATGACTGGCAAAATCAATCCCGCCAGTCCTCCGGTACGTACGTACACGGCGAAACATCGTAAAATCCATTTATATGAGGTCTTGCCACAGCTTCCACGCCCATAAAGCCCCACACCCGCCGTCCGGCAGAGTTGGTGATGTTGTTGCAATGCTCCAGATTGAATCTCCCGGCATTGGCAATCATGGCATCGCTGAAGCTACGGGCTTTCAGCGGTGCAAGGGAGTTTTCCTCACACCACATCCGGTAGATTTCATAGAAATCCTTAGAGCTGATGGAAGCATCCGCTTTCAATCGGATGTATCCCTCCGACTCCATGAAATCAAAGATATTGTTGTTGTCACGCTTGACCGCTTCCCGGTTTTTCCGGATACGGTCACTCTCCGTAAACTTAAAGTTGTTGGCAACAAGCCGCTGTAAGCCTTCAAATGCCCACAGGAAGATACCCTCGGCTTCAGCTTTCATCTTCTCTGCAAGGTCAGGATCATCGGCTCTGTCCATGGGCTTTTCTTTGGTGGTCAGCACAAGCTGTCTGCGGTAAAAACCATCGCTGCGATCATATAGGGCTTGCAGATCACCATTGCTGAATGCCAGCAACCGGGCAAACATCCAGCCCTGATAACTCTGCTTGCCCTTGCGTTCCAAGTCCATTTTGCCCTGTGCAGTCACGATGGATTTTACATAGTTGGTCTGACGCAGAGCTTCCATCCGCATATCATCATCCACGCACAGCAGGATGTGTTCCAGATCGGCACGGGCAAAACGGTTTTCAGAAATCTTCCCGATGCTGCCGTCTTTCATATTCGTGCCGAAGATGGTGGACAGCACCGCACCGATTTGAGATTTACCCTCGCCACCGTTGCCTTTAATCACCATCATGCGCTGCCCCTTGTTGGAGGGAATCAGGCAATAGCCGATAAACTCCTGCAAAGTTGACACCTGCGCTTCCAGTTTCAGCACTTCCAGAATGTTGGTGATCTTCCGTGGGATGTTGTTCACGGCACAAAATTTCAGCTTGTCGTAAATCTCCCCACGCAGAGGAAGGTCATCCGTCACTCGACCATCGGGCGTGAAAAAAGCTCCGTTTGCGAAGATGATTCTGCGCTCATGCAGAAATTCTTCACAAAACAGAGCTTCGTTGATGTTCTGCCCGTCAAACCAGACAGGAAAATTCATATTAGGCGTTTTCCGGTTCTTCGCCACGGTGCGCCACCTCCTTTTTCTTTCGTGCGGTATACTCTTGCAGAAAAGCAATTTTGTCGTCCTGCATCAGCTTGTCCACCAATGCCACCCGTTCTTCCAGATCACCCACCGTCAGCACATCTGCCATATATTCGAT